>Ga0310694_10001606_pt1 | contig 25194 bp, 40 predicted proteins | sample 174DNAGHGhighgp2_FD_203884 | JGI IMG/M metagenome (GOLD analysis project Ga0310694, IMG submission 203884) | Sheep rumen microbial communities from Palmerston North, Manawatu-Wanganui, New Zealand - 1742 DNA GHGhigh gp2 (v2) (version 2) | ecosystem: Host-associated > Mammals > Digestive system...
AGCATATATGATGGTCATGACATTCATTTCACTATCTCCACATAGGTGCTCTTCTGTTCCTGGATGTACGGATTGTTCTCCAGTACATCCACATGAAGGACACTGTGCCGCTTCTGGAACCATCTGAAGAGGAAGAACTTCTTGGGTGGATTGACCGTCTCCTTCTTCATGGAGACCACAATGTGCTTGTCACTCTTAAAGCTGGGCACCACAGACACAGTGCTGGGATATTCCAGTCCTACCTTGAGAGAGTACCACTCATCCTTGATAAGGGTGTCCAGCTTGACCTCAGGACTCTTGAAGATGGTGTCCCTGAAATGTATGGTGTCCCTCTTGGTGAATGTAGTGCCTACATGCTGCAGTGCCTTGAGGTTCTTGTCCTTCACCTTGAGTTCCTTCCTTGTCTTGTCAAGGACCTGAAGCAGGGAGTCTCTTGAGTACTCCACCTGCTCCACTGTCAACTGAAGGGACATGGCCCTCCTGTTTGAATTGTCAAGCTTGCTGTCATAGGCCTTCACATTGGCCAATGCAAGCTCATAGTTGGTCTGAAGCTCCCTAAGCTTCTGGCTCATACCCCAAAGTATAAGAGCCAAGACTGCTATGATTCCTATCAGTACCTTCTTCATATTATGCTATTGGATAAATGTCACTCACATAAGGATTCCATCCCTGAGTCGTCTTATAAGTATCTACGCTACTTGCAGGTACATATATCTTTCTGCCGCTAGCATTGCTATCAAAAACATTGTAATTACCCAAATATGGAGGTGTAGCAGCTCTTAGTATGACTGTTTCAAGACAATTACATGCCTTGAAGGCATCCATGCCAATATCAGCCACTGTTGCAGGAATATCTACACTTGTCATACCTGAGTATATATCAGGATTAGCACTTGTCTTACGGGCACAACCAAAGAAGGCGTAGTTTCCAATACTGGTGACACTATCACCCAAGTTACAGGTGGTGATACGAGAACATCCATAGAATGCTCTAGCACCAATACTTGTAACACTGCTAGGAATATTGACCTCACCTTCTGTACTACTATTTACTCTTGAAAGTATTGAGCAGCTCTCAAAGGCATTCTGGCCAATGCTTGTGACACTATTATGTATATAGACATCTGTAAGACTGTAGGCATTGCTGAATACATTAGTACCTATGCTTGTACACAATGGGCCTATCTGGGCACTTGTAATGTTTGCCTTAGTATAATCACCTAAAGCCCCTGAGGTAAGCTCACCACTACCTTGGATCTCTGCTGTCTCTCCAGTGTTCAATGTAATCCTGCAGAAGTAGGAATCCTCTTCAATAGACTCAATGTCACTTGCATAGCTGCTCCAGTTGGTGGCAGTCTTGTAGGCATTGAGGCTACTCAGGTGTACATATATCTTGCGGCCTGATGCATTACTAGCAAAGACACTTGCCCCTAATGTCGGAACACTCAAAGGATGACAGGTGACACTTACAAGAGTGCTGCAATTTGCAAAAGCACTACTGCCAATACTTGTAATATTCTCAGGCAGTATAATGCTTGTGAGACCACTGCATCCTTTAAAAGCATTGCTGCCAATAGAAGTCACACTGTCAGGTATAGTTATGCTTGTCAGACTGCTGCAGTCACTGAAGGCAGAAGTACCTATACTTGTAACATTTGCAGGAATCGTAACATTATTAAGCTTAGTACAACCGCTGAAAGTACTGCTAGCTATAGTAGTCAGTGCAGTACTCAAGGTTATTCCAATGAGACCAGTACAGTTTTCAAAAGCAGAATTACCAATGGATGTGATACTATTCGGAATGGTAACATTCTTAAGACCAGCACAGCCACTAAAGACTTCTTCTCCTATCTTAGTGATATTGTTAGGTATGGTTATATTGGAAAGACTAGAGCAGCCTTGGAATGTACTATCTTTGATCTCTGATACACCAAATCCTAGCACACAACGGGTAAGGCTTGTACAGTCACTGAAAGCACCAGTACCAACACTTGTCACAGAATTGGGCAAATCTGCAGACGTAAGTTGTGTACAACCACTAAAGGCATTATTACCTATAGATGTGATTCCTGTAAGAATGAGATTAATGTGTGTTAGACTGCTGCAACCTTCAAAAGCTTCTGCTCCTATACTGGTTACACTACTTGCTACACTCACATCTGTAAGGTTTGTACAGAAAGCGAATGCACCAGCACCAATACTAGTGCATAATGTTCCAATCTCTGCACTTGCAACTGTAGTTCTGTATGGTGTAGTCACCATAGCAGCAGTCAATGTACCCTCACCTTCAACATTTACTACTGTACCATTAGTCAAGGTCAACTTACAGAAGAAGTTCTTGAGTTCTGCAACAGCTGTCTCCAAAGCATTGACTCTATTGACCAACTGCTGGAAGTAGTAGTTGGTTGAGATGTCCTGATGTCTTGTAAGATATCCTGCATCATTGGTGAAAGCACTCACATTTGTAGGTACTGTGGGAATAGTAGGCTTATTGGACAAGTCATTGTATGACCCTGTAGTCGCTACTCTTGCTAGAGCAGGTAACGAAGGAACAGCAGGCTTATCTGAAAGGTCATTGTAGGAACCTGTGGTTGCCACTCTTGCCAAGTTGGGCAATGAAGGTATGATAGGCTTGTTCTTGATGTAGTCAGCAGCAGAAGTATTGGTTTGATTCCAATCAGGCTGTACTGCAGCGTTACCAATAGTAATAGTACTGCCATCCTGTCTTCTTGCAAAGAACTGGTCACCTGCAATATAGATATTATCAATCGCAGAGCTATTACTAGATTGGTCTGCCATTACAGCATTACTTTCAATATAGCCATCCTCTATGGTACTACCATCTGTAAATTCATAGTATGGAGTGAGTTCTCCTTCGCCAAGCTCAAGCACACTACAAAACCACTGCGTCATATTGTGACCTATGGGAGTCAGTATGTTATCCTGAATCTCAAAGTAGGAATTACCTTCTTTATTAGACACTACCCTACAGGCTAGCTCGTTTTCATATCCTACCATCGAAGGATTATTGCTGCTGCAGGCCAGTCGGATGACATGCCCACCAGTATTGTACTTGGTGTTCACCAAGAATACTGCCACCATATCTATTCGCTTACAGCCTAAGGTCACAATACAGCTTGAGCCCTGTTCTGGCACTGCTTGCCTGAACAGCCTACTCCATGCCTTTGCCTTGGCAGTGGCAGTCCACGTCAAATCAGAGACTGTATTTGCATCGGCCTTTGTAAGGTATCCCGCATCATTGAAGAAAGCTGATACTTTTCTGGGTACAGTAGGTATAGTTGGTTTATTGATGAGGTCACTATAGAGTCCTGAGGTAGCCACTCTAGAGAGTGATGATGCATTGGCCTTTGCACCAAGCTTCAAGTCCACATCAGGCTTGCTGTAAGTAGAAGCCTGGTCTACCTTTTTGCTTATTGAGAGTTCCAGTGCCTCCCTAATCCCATCCACTTCAGTCTTGTTATACACATCATTGGAATCTGCCTTACGTGCAATGTGTGACAGTATCCCTGATGCAGTGCTGCCATCCTCAAGAATGGCCTTGAGTGCCGATATACCCGATGCATCCACACCAAGCATGTCCTCAATCTTGTCATTCACCCAGCTCTCCTTGGCATATCCTGACAGTGAGGGAATAGTAGGCTGGTTCAGGAGGTCATCATATCTTCCAGAGAAAGCCACATCAGAGAGGGAGTCCTTGTCTGCCTTAGGCTCAATCATGTCCTCCAGCTCCTGATACTTGATGTCTGACTGCCTCTTGGTGTAGTAGTCCTGAAGCTTATCATCGTATGAAGTGTCTTGTGTGCCAATGAGTCCATCCACCTCCTCCTTGGTGTATGTGTCTGCCTTGTCTGCCTTCTCGGCAAGCATGGCATCAGTATCATCCTTGTTATACTCAATGGTACGCCATGTGCCTTCCTTGGTCACATTGTCAAGGATGCAGTCAACATCACCCACATTCAGTACAAGGGTATCATTGCCTACCAGAGTGCCTCCTGTGATGCATCCTCCATCAAACTCAAGAATGCAGTCCTCAGGGATGGTAACAGTCAGACCGTTGAGGGTCATGTTATATCTGATGATGTACTTGGTGTCCTTGCTGGGCAGCATGTCCTGCCTGAGTATGGTGTGGTTGTCCTGAACCTCAGGGATGACCACAACACTCCTATACACCTGATTGTAGGGACTGAACTCCTTAGTGCAGCATGCCCTAGGGTCAGTCTTCAGGTCAGTTGTCTTATTCCAATTGGTTTCTTCCATATTCATGAATATTTTATCAGTGGCAAAGATACGAATTGTCCCTCTCTATATTGCAGACCTTAGCAAAAGTGTTAGTTCTGAATAATAGAGCCCTTAATGGTATAGGAGCCTATATATATAATGTGTACCTTTGTATCAGAAACAGATAGAGTATATAATGGCAAAGTAATAAGCACGATGGGTACCGGGATTATTTCAACAATAGTCGGCCTTTTCTGCACAATAGTAACAAGTGTGGTGACTTTCCTCCTGACAAGGCGGAAGTTCAACTCAGAGGTCGATGCCCAGCAGATCAAAAACATGAGTGATTCATTCGATACATATAAGAAGATGATGGAGACCAACTTGGCTACTCAGAAGGAAACCATGGAGGTTGTCATTATGTCCCAGAACCAGAAGATAGACCTTCTGCAAAAGGAGAATGACAGCCTCAAGACACAGGTGAGCCAACTGCAGCAGCAGATGATTAACATATTGGGCAGCATTTGTTTGGATGCGACCTGCAAACTAAGGAAGATGGACTTCCAGTCAGATGTGAAGTTCTCAGATGCAGGTGTGGAGGTAGGTACAAAGAAGAGAGCTAAAAAAGGATAGTATACAATGGAGATACTGATAGACAGGAAATGGAAGAAGGAGACATACACCATTGGCAGACTGTATATCAATGGTACATTCTTCTGCAATACATGTGAGGACAAGGACCGCCATCTTGACCAATCCATGTCTGAAGATAAGATAAAGAAGGTGAAGGTGGCTGCCAGGACTGCCATACCAACAGGAACATATATTGTACGAATGGATGTTGTTAGTCCCAAGTACTCCCTGAAGCCATGGTATGTCATGAACTGCCGTGGAGCAAGGATGCCAAGGATAGAGCCTGTGAAAGGATTCTCAGGCATACTGATACACCCAGGCTCTACAGCAGCAGACAGTGCAGGATGTATACTGGTGGGGAAGAATGATGTGGTAGGAATGGTAACTGACTCAAAGGCCACATTCCTGAAGCTCTACAGTAAGCTCCATGAGGCATATGTCAGAGGAGAGAAGATAACCTTGATCATTAAGTAGTTTTTTCATAGTTTGTTGTTTTTCATGTTTTAGGGGTTAATCGAGGAGGCAGGAGGATTATATAATCTTCCTGTCTTTCTTTATAAGATATTTGGAGAAGTGGAATATATTGTTTATCTTTGCAGCAGAATAGATTAGGATATGAAGGAGGTACAGTGGATAGACCCTGACTTTCTGGCTCCCAAGGACGCATGGGACAGACTGTCAATGAAGGAGAAGGCAGCTATGATGAAGGTGGCTGTCCAGAATGGCATTACCAATCTGAGTGACATCAGGGCTAAATACAATGAGTTTGCTGAAGGAGGCCCTATTGATACAGACTGGAGCTATAATAGTTGGAAGAGACAAGTAGCTGAACACAAGGGCATCAGGCCTGATGAGGATAATACCTATGACTATGAGGCATACTTCAACAAGTATCCTGAAGAAGCATGGAAGATGCTCAAAGGAGATCCAACTGCACATTTCTCTAATGAATTCAAAACAGTGTATCATCCTACATTCAGCTCAAAGAGTATTGGCAATTATGGTAGTATCTACTCTGGAGTCAGGAATCCTCTAACTAATCCACAAGGACTGGTTGGTGGAACATGGTCTCCTGACTATCATACATTCACTATGTCTCCTGATGGCTACAGAGGGCCTGTTAGCATGGACGATAGAAAGTCATATTTGGAGAATGCTGAAGATAATGGAGTAGTCCTTAGAGAAGCTGATGGAAGCCTGCCTATATATGATGGCATACCTTGGGGAGGAGTATTACCCAACGTAACAGTCTATGGTAACAAACATGCTGAAGGAGGCAATCTCTTTAGAGGAGGTGGCTCTATAGTCTCAGACAAACTTGTAGATATGACCATTAAGGAGGAAGGATTCAATAAGCAACCTGAAGACATAGGTGATGGCAAGATGACCTTAGGTTCAGGACTCACTGCATCCAAATGGCATGACCTCTATAGAAAGAGAGGCAACAAATGGTCTGCTGCTGACAATAGGATGGCAGTAAGACAGGAACTGTCCGACAGAGAGAAATGGGCAAAATCCAATATACCCAATTGGAAGGGTCTGCCTGATAGCTCCAAAGAGGCATTGTTGATGTACAAGTACAACTATGACTTCAACAGAGCCAACTCTCCCAAGCTATTTGCTGCATTAGAGGCAGGGAATCTTCCTGAGGCAGCAAGACAGATGGATGCTACCAGTAAAGACCCGAAGTTCAAGAAAGGCCTGGCCAATAGGAGAAAGAGGGAGCAGGCACACTTCATGTTAGGGGTAAGACCTACTCCAACAGCACCTAATGACATTACCTTACAAAGTCCTGACAACACCTTTGTATACAATCCCTATCTCCTTCAAGAGCAGAACACAACCATGCTTCCTCAGGTAGTTCCTGATGAGGATGCCTATGTAAGTACCCATGAGGTGTCTCCAGAGGAGATAAGGGCTCAGAAGCTCCAAGAGTCATTTGATAACATAAACAGGTTCAACAGGACAATGGAGATGCTAGGCAGTAATCTTAGGATACCAACATTCCATCCTACTACAGGCAATGATGTGCTTGACCTCCTATGGGCTACAAGAGGCAATGACAGTTCTCTTCTTCAGATGGCTGATGAATATGCTAAAGGTGGGGGGATACATATTAAACCTTCCCATCGCGGCAGACTTACCGAACTGAAGAAGAGAACTGGCAAGACAGAGGCTGAACTGTATAGAACTGGTAGTCCTGCTGTTCGCAAGATGATCACATTTGCACGCAATAGTAGAAAATGGGAGCATGGTCTTGGAGGTAATCTTTATGATGGTACTACAGAACCTTCTCAGAGGATGAACATAGGACTGAATGCTACTAATGGGTGGCAACCTTATACCCTTGGCGATATAGTAGCCAATGGAGAGAATGTAGCTAGACAGAGAAAGGCCCTTCAGGATACATTCCTTAACTTCCCAGTTGAATCCAATGATGCCACGGCTGTAGCTAATGGTAGGTCTCAGAATACCCATCTAGAGAGAAAGGCTATCAGGGGAGGAGCAGCTAATGCAGCTTGGGAGAGGGAGCATCCAGGTCTTGCCCAGTTAGGATATGCAGCAAGTGCTGTACCTTTTGCAGTAGCTTCAGCACCTATACTTGGTGCTGCAGCAGAGACTGGGGCAGGACAGGCAGTTACAGCTGGATTAGGATGGCTGGGTGATGCAGCAGTGTCCTCTCCTTTATTTACCAATGCAGCATCAAGAGCACTAGGAACCTCTACTCTCCTTCCTTGGTTGGACGCAGGAATGACAGCAGGCTTTGGTGCTCATGGCATACAGGAAACAGCAGAAGGGAACTTTACTCCAATCACTGCTCTTGAGGTAGCTCCATTGGGGAGACTGGCTAAACCCATAGCTAAAGATGCTGCACTGGCTGTTGAGAATTATAGATATCCATTAGGTAGACCCCAAGTTCCTGAAGGCTATCTAACTGTTAAGCCACAAGTTAGAACAAGAGTTGGAGATGTGGAAATAGATACTCCTAACATGGCATATAGACAAGGCAACGATCTAGGAAGAACATATCAGAAATATAAAGATATAGATGCTTCTGTAGCTCAACATCAGATTGAGGATAATTTAGAGCAGTTGCTATCCTCAAGAGATGGAAGGCCTTATATTAGTAGAGAAAAAGCTTTAGATGAAGCCATTGCTAATGGTACTTTCGATCCTGCTATAGGAATAGAAGTCGATGGGCATTCTGCTGCATACCAAGATACTCCAATGTATTCAGACGGTTTTCTATGGTATGGAACACCTAAAATAGATGAAACATTGCCTCTAGGCTCTTTACAATCAGGACTATTAGTTACACCTAGAAATGATGCCTTTATAATAGGAAGCAACAAAGCTACTCCTTACAGAGGGACAGGAAGTGGAATATTAAAATCAAAAAGTGGAGTTACTACAGTTACAGATAACGGAGGAAGGTTAATACCAGCAGATGCAGATAACCTTGGATTAGAGCTCAATAACATTTCTGCATATAATTGGGAACCTGGGTACGGCTATAGAAGAGTATTTGCAGAAGAGGCTCCTGCTGCTGAGTGGGCTCAGATGAAGACAGTGGAAAGTCTACCACAAGGCACACCCTGGACTCTTGAACAAGCTAAAGCTGCAGCAAAATATACTAAAAACTACTTTAATGAAGATGTAGTACCTAGATTGGAAGCAGCTAGAAAAGATAGCCCTAATCCTCGCTTTATCCAAAATTCTCCGTTTTTGGGAAGATTTGCTATTGCAGACAGGCCTCCAAACGTACTGGGGGAAACCTCTCCAATAATACTAGACCATAATGGTTCAAAATATACTACAGTACTCAACAAAAATGATGTGTCACCCCTCAGCGATAAGCTGAATACAACAGTTCACGAAATGAGAGAAGATATGATCCACTACCACAAGGGAATGTATGATGATGATGTACAGGCAGCATTAAAGCATGTAGAAGAGTATAATGATGCCCTGAAGAATGGAAAGTACTTGAAGGCTGCAAAGCTCATGATGAAGTACAAAAAGGATCTTAATAAGGCAGAGGAAGCCTACTACACATCCTTCTTGACCCCAGGGGAAAAGGATTTGATTGAGAGAGCATACAGGGTTCCGAAAAACCCAAAGATAGCAACAAGCAGTAAGCTTAATGAGAAAGTCTCAGAAAACACCCGGTATAGGTCTCAAATTAGCAGGGATCATGGGGGTGTAGTAGGAGATGATTTGAATGTAGTGATTGACAATCTGTCAGACGACGAGCTTCTGGATGTGTTGTCTACAGGGGATTCCTATGGTGTAGATTATAGGAAGTACATTGAAGAGAATCCAAAAAAGAAGGCAAAGATGATTGCCAACATAAAAGAGGCTTTAAAGGGTGTAGGTATAATGACGGTTGCTTCTGTCCTGCCCGACATGGTAGTAACAGCAGATGATGAGTAAATGCAGCTGCTGCGACCTGATAGTGTTTTGAGGATTAGCATAGGGAAACTTCAACGGGGGGTCTTAATAAAATCTTTAGCATCTTGCACTGGTGGAAACTTAACAGTATCTTTGTGGCAAAGAATAGCGTTTCTTTGTTTGCATAGGTTTTAGTTGTTTTAGATTTGTAGTTTTATGTTTTTGAGGGTAAGCCAATGATCGGGCTTGCCCTCTTTTTTCTTAGTGTTTTCCTAAGCAGTTTGTCACTTAGGAATATTTTCCCTACATTTGCAACGTGAGTAAATTTCTTTGTTCATTTCTTAAGAGTAAGTTTTGAGTTAATAATGTGTATGTGAACTGAAAGAGGGAAGCTGTGAAGCCTCCCTCCTTTTAATATGTACACGTACATTATATATAAGGTGTCAAGTCAAAGTCATCTTCATGGCCAGATACCCACATGGAGAAAGGTGCACCAGACTTGCTATAGTCCCCTACCCATTCAGTGACCAGTGTGATCCCCCTATGCCATGTATAGTCAGAGAGATAGTGCCTGAAGGTCTCCATCAGGTACATCATATCTCCATCAGTAGAGCCTGTCACATTGTAGTATACCCTCCTCTGTGTATGCCTCCTTATCTTAGGCATACTCCATTTCCTATCGCACACTGCACAAGCCAATTGTTCAGTGAAGTGTCTCCCATGTACAGCCAAATACCTTTCCAATCCTTTCATCAGCTTTACCCATTGGTTAAACCGGGTGCAAAGGTACTAATAAAAATCCAACCGACAAAACATTACCTATGAAAAATGCAAATCCCTGAGTCCTAAGTAGTTGAAGAGAAACATCATTACCTGTCAAACACCTTTCCCAAGAGAGCTTCAACCTTGCCATCATCCTTGAAGTCCTCATTCCTCCATCTGAACACCTCTACACCAGGATAATGCAGTTGTATCTCCTTAGTGCGGTTCTTGTCATGTTGTCTCTGCTTGTCATGGAACTTGCCATCCACCTCAATGATGAGCCTTGCCTGAGGCACATAGAAGTCAGCTATGTAGTACCTGACTATCCATCCATCATCAGCCTTGATGTAGAATATCTTCTGAAGCTCATAGGGGATATTATACCTATCCAGCAAGGCCATCATCTTCTCCTCCAAAGGAGAGGGGAATATCTTCATCTCCTCAGCCCTATACTGTGCAGTCCTCCTAATCTCCTGATTATGTGCCTGAATCCTATTCATACTGCAAAGATATATAAAGCCCTTGAACATCATGCATGTATAAGAACAGCCTTAAGGTACACCTATCTATACCTGCCCCCTCCTATCTAGGGAGTGGGTTATATCCCCCCCCTACTATTATAGTATCCATTTTAGTATGTCAAGAGAGGACATAAATACTAAATAGTATCCAGACAGCCAAGGAATAAACAGAAAAGAACAGATTCTACTACGGAAAGCTACGGATTTTTACAAATGTTAACAGGGATATCTACGGATTTGGAGTATGGGTATGAATCAAAGATACCTAATGTGTGTATATAAATGAGACATAGTGTATGTGTATAAGTCATGGATTCTATTTTTAGCTACTTGCATTGCATTTATAAAGGAGGAAGATACTTCTGGATTCTAGTAATTTCTATCATGTGCGTATAAGTTGGGAATATAATGTATGTATATAAGTCAGGGATAACATATCACACCTCCCCCTGTCCTTGACAGGTTGGGGTTCATCCCCCCTGGTCAATGCTGGCTGAGTGCTTCAGGGCTCTCAGTAACAGAGGTTTACGCCTCATCAGCAACTGACCAGCAGGAGCAATCCTGTCTGTCACAGCAATAACAACAGCTACTCAGGCTGTTGCTAGCAGCATCAGCAAGGCCAACTGAAGCTGCAAAGGATTCTCTGGAATTACTAATCCTTTAAATACATACAACTATGACAAAGAGTCAGATGATCCAGAGAGTTGCTAACGTCATCAACAAGGGTGGCAAGTGTGTAATCATCGCAGGTACCAACAGTACTGAAGACATCTACCGTCTGATGAGGGTGGATGATCCTAAGTATGGTCAGTGCATCGAAGTAGCTTACTTTGACGAGACTGAGGAGGTTGACCCATTCCATGATGGTGAATGTGCACTACTTCCTACTTGGCTTGGTGCATCTAAGATCATTGATGCTGTAATGGCCCTCAATGATAAGTAGCAACTCTAAAAGCCCTAAACATTCCCAAGATGTTGAGGGCTCCTTGGGCTTTCCTATTCAGTTAGGTTCCATAGGAGTAAAACACAATAACTGTATGACACCAGAAAAGTTTGAGAAACTGCTGGCCAATGGCATGATGCTGTTGGTATCAGCAGGTGGCTTTCTCGCAGGATGCTATTACATCTACTGTGGGATTGAGTTTGTATTGACCCATTAAGCCGCAAGACCCCATAAGAAGAGATGTATGGGCTCAAAGGTCTGAACTGATATTCACCTCAGCAATGAGGGCAGAACTCTTGACAACCTCCATGGAATAAAACCACTGTACTCAGGATGGAACTGAGATGGAGGACTAAAGCAGGACCACTGCTATGAGGTGGAATAACCTTGCCTGAATCAAAGCACATTAGTGTACCAGGGCAAGTAACTCATGGCAATGGCTCTGCAGGATATAACATACCTTAGTATGGTACGTATTTACACCCGTGACTGGACACTTGTGTGCTCTGGCCGCACTACAGAGGAGGCATGGCGCAACCTTCCTGCCAAGTATTATGGCAAGAGGCAAGAGTTAGGTCTGTTTGCCTACTATCTGTAGACTCTACCCCACAAGCAAGGATGATATGGGCCTAATGTGAACAGTACTATTTCTCTCGTCTAGGGCTGGCAGATGCTGGCCCTTTGCTATGTAGTGAATTCAAGACCCTTTAAACAAACGAACAGATGAGAAATTACACAGACTTCTCTGATCAGGCTATTCTTGCCTGCATCAAAGAGAATGGGGGCAACCCCTCCAAATGTACATCTATTGTGCAGCTATCCTTTAAGGAAAATGGCACAATAGAGAAGTGCCTCAGTATCTGGCAGGATATCAGCCAGGGATGGGACAATGACGTAAGATTGCTCTATAGTGTCCCTGTAGAGCAGTGGTACAACTGGGTAGCCCCTGAAGAGCTTATCCAAAAAGACTTTCAGGCTATGCTGGACTTTTACAGTCTGGAGCCAGAACCAGATCCTAAGTGGGATCCCACTATTGAGGATTTGAGAGGAATGCTCCAATTCATGGGAGCAGATGATGTGGAATACAAAGCTGCATCTAGATGTTTCCTGCTGCACAGCTACGTTCAGACTCCTTGGTATGATTCTGGTGGCTCAATAGATGCTATAGATGTCAGGATAGAGGAATCTTCCATCAGTCTGAAGGAAGCCCAAAAGTGCTGGGAAGATCTGATTAATGAATTTACGATATGAAAAGGATTAATAACAAAACTCTTGCAATGGCCCTTCTCAGAGGGGCTGTTGCCTTGAGTGGTCTTATGGCCACTGCATGCTTCGCTCTCTTCTGTGATAGCTGGAACTCTCTGTTTGCAGTAAGTCTTACAGGGCTTGCTGCTGTGGTATTACTAGATGAAACAATTAAGTCAAAGTAACATGTGTTTTAAAGACAGAGGAGTCAAAGTAGGCTCCAGCAATAGGAAGGAATGGCTTGCTGAATTACAGGCCAATCATGAGAGTGATGAACTAAAGGAACTCTTAGCAAGAGGTCACAAGGTAGTCTCTGTTAAGAAAAGGCAGAGGGTAAAGGCCTCTGAGGTTCAATATCCTGTGAAAGTTACAGTTACAGCTCCCAACTGTGATTGGACTCTCACAGTCTCTTGGGAGCATTTCCAGAAGAAGGGAGGAAACTGTAGGATTGTCAAGAGATATTACAAGTAATCTCCATTCATTGATATAGTGCTACTAACTGTAGGCATTATACTCTAACTCTACCAAGGTCATGCAGCTCCACCTTATATAAAGTGAGCTGCATAATAACCCTATTAAACAACAAGTAAAATGAAAGTTTCAAATGTTAAGTTTGCTGACTACAATGGTCAGGACAATCTCTATTTTGAGGTTGATGTTAACATTCATGAGATGCTCAAGAGCACTCCAGTGTATAACAATTCTAAGGTACTTTATGAGGGTACCAAGGATGAGGGCACATTATGGGTGAAGATATTTGATTGTGGCCTTGCCACATTTGGATTCACTCAGAAGTCTGATCCTCTGCATGGTAATGAGGAGTACACATGGTCTTCCAATGCAGTCTGTATTAACCGAGAGTTTAACCTGATTGGTACTCCCTATGAGCTTGCTAGATATGGTGCAGGTGTCAAGGAGGCAGGAGAAGTTGGCTGCTACCGGGCTGCTGAGTTAACCAAGGCATTGGCTCTTGAGATTGGTGAGGAGAATGCTGACAAGCTCCATTGGGGGATTGAACAGTACAGACTCACTGTAGATACATCTGCTCCTTATGTAGATGGTAGAGAAAGAAAATAAACTCTATACGAGGGAGTAGGAAACTCCTGCTCCCTGGATAATAACCCTTTAAATAATAAGAATTATGGCACATTATTGTAAGATTTGTGGTCAGTATGAAGAGAATACTGACTGGGATGATGAGTACACAAAGATGTTAGACGAACAGCAGTTGTGTTTCACCTGTAACCATTGGAGACAACAGCATGAGTGGGATAAGGAAAGAGGAGAACACAACTGGGCTGTTGTAGATGGCCATCACTATGTTCTTGAAGAACCTGCTCCTGAGGAAAGTCCATTTAAGGGATTTGGAGGCCACAAGGTAATAGTTAAGTTCTTTGATGGTACTGTGAAAGAGTGTGGTAATCTCTGGCATCAGGGTGAAATTCACCATCCATATTGGAGAGAATTGATGCCTGATAATGCTGAGATAGAATGGTAATAAAATAATAGAAGTTATGGCATACCCTAAACAGTATCCTGAAAAGCCCTTGGTAGCACTAAGGGCTTTTGCTCAAGACAGAGACATGCTTGAGCTTCCACTTGTTGATGTCCTTGAGGCATTTGAGAAAGAAATAGAGCCTTGTTCTACTCTTGGCTATTCTAGAGATATGGTCTATGATACTATTCTCTATAACATAGTAACTGACTCCAAAGATAACTGGGGAGAAACATTTGATTTAGCAAATAGAGTATTTTGTAAATAATAAGATTATGAAGAAAAATGATGTATTCACCTTTACAGCTCCCAATGGAGTTGAGGTGCAGGCTGTAGTCTTAAATAAGATTACACACTTTGCTGAAACTACAGATAACTACTCTGCTACTTATCTCTGCTATGGCCAGAACAGATTATTCACTTGGATTCATTCTGAAAGGACTCTTCCTGTATGTATAGGTCAGGATGAGTATGGTGATGATAGGTTTGAATATCAAGATGTTACTGAGGACACATATGGTGAAGTTATTGTAGACTATGCCATCCTTCCTGACTATGATGCTCTGCTAGAAAATTACTCACATCAATTGGATATGGCAAACGACTATGCGGACAAAACTCTATAGAGTATTTGACTCTCTAGGCAACCTGACGAGGAAGTTCAGTACTTATCAGGCTGCTGTTGTGTATAAGATGACATTTGGTAATATTTATTGGACAATTAAATAATTAGAATTATGGGAAAAATTGCAAAAGAGCTTTATGAAGCTATTCTTAATGGCCGACACTTTGATGGTCCTAACAAGTTTGAGATTGAAGGCACTGAGTATGCTCAGATATCGTCTTATGCTCCTACTTACTCTGGTAGTTGGAGTTGGGAGGAAAATACTGAAATGCTGGTCATTGACCATGATGGGAATATGTACTGGCTTACCCTATGGACTGACAGGTATGACATAGACTATCCTACTGAGTATAACTACCAGTTAAGATACTTCTATTCTATGCTTGCAGATGATCCTGAAAAGTATTTTGAGTTTTAACAATTAAATAATTAGAATTATGAAAGAAATTGTATTTAGATTCAATGAGGGCTGCCAGCCCTATCTGTATGACTGCTATGTTCTGCCAGAGGGACATGCTCCAATCAAGCTATTTGAGGATGCTTTCTTTGGTGATGTGCTCATCTGTTTAGCATTTCTAGTTAATCCTCAGAGTCCTGATCCTATGGGGGACACTGAACTGGCTAAACATCTCCTTGAAATATCTAGAACTACAAACTACAGCTTTGTTATTAAGGTGTGGAATGTTGAAGACTTTCTGAAATATAATGAAGACCACTTAAAATAATTAAAATTATGGCAGATTTTAGAGAGACATTGGAAGTGTCGAAGAATAGTACATGCTTCCTAAGTTATTCATTCTGTAAGACCAAAGAGGATCTTGCATTAGTTGATGATGACCAGTTACCCAATCCTCCTATGGAGATTGAGTTTGCTGATAATGCTACTATTGGTGAGGTTGCTGACCTCATTGAGAGATTCTCTGAAAATGAGGAACAGTGCTTTGCAGCTCTTCAGACATTGCAGAATACAGGTAAGATAACTTTAACAGATGAGTACTAATGTCATACGGAGTTTTCACAGATGTCTCTGGCAAGACAGAGAAGATCAGAGGTGGTTTCCGTTCTTGGCAAGAAGCTGAGAATTGGAAGATAGCAAATGGTAATAATCCTAACCACTATGTAAGCCAGATTTCCGGGTGTATCAGTGGGTGGTCACTAAAATAACATAATAACTATGACAAGAGAGGAAGCACTTGCCATTGCCCACAAGTACTATCTTGAGGGTGAGGTAGCCTACTGCATGGATGTCTTGGGATACTCTCCTGAAGATGCTCTTGATGAGTGGGTGAAATAGCAACAGCATCACCTGAGCTAAGACTCTGAGTGTGGCTACTTGGAAACAGAACAGCCAAACAAGAAACATTAACACAACCCTTTAAATAGAAAAAACATGAGTGATTTTAATGCAAAGAGAGTAGCAGCTCTCAAGGAAAGGTATGCAAAGGCAGGTTTTGTCAAGAAGGTCTGGAAGACAAGTGATGAATGGACAGTTACTCTTGAAGAGTATGCTGAGTACATTAATCCTATGTACAAGGATGTCAAGAAGGCTGAAGTTATTGAGAAGGAATATACCGACAAGAGTGGTAAGACTAGAACCTTCTTAAAGGTCAAGTTCATTTTTGAAGGAGGCACAGAGGTTGAGTGGGACCTGCCCTATGAAGAGAAGGATGAAGATAATGAGAGCATCTTCCCAGACTATGAGGAAGGAGATGAATTGAAGTTGAATACCATCAAGCTCTGTACTCAGACATGTTTGAAGGAGTTCCATGAGTATGCAATAGGCGAGATAAAGTAGATATATCCAGCACAGCCTTGTGTGACAGGCAGGGCTATACATTAACCCTTTAAAACATTACAAACAATGACAAAAGAAAGAATCAAAGAGATTATTGCCAACTGTTCAGGTATAGCTGGTCTCACAGAGTATGAAAGACTTTCAGAGAAGGATTTCATTGAATGGTTTGAGAACAATATCCAGTATAATGGGTATGAAAGTAGGATGCAGGGTAAACACCTCATTGAGTACTTTAAGAAGCCCAAGGTGTACTCAGTATTTGTAGAGCATGAAAGCAGCATTCGTAGCTTCTGTAAGATAGCCACCACAGACTATAAGAAGGCTAAGGAGGCCTTCAATGACATGGTGAATTACTTCTCTGACTGTTGTAAGAAGGGTACTAACTTCAGAATGAGACAGTGGCCTATGACATGCAGTACTACCTATGAGGACTGTATGATTGTGGAATGTGATGAGCATCAGCATATTATTCACTTTGATAGATTCGTGGAGGACTGATTATGAAAACAGTACAATATAAGGAGTGGCAGGTTGAATGCTATAATGATGAGCCTGTCACTGTAAATAACTACTTTAAGTATGATATCATCATCAATAAGGCAGATGGTAATTACATAATGACAGTCCATAAGGAAGAACTCTAGCTATCTGATGCTGAAGGACTCCTAAGTGGTGATGAGACCCTTGCACAGCAAGCTCTTGACAATATTATACACAACATGGAGTATGAGCTGGATATCTTGAAGGAATTCAATAGTAACAAACTTACATTTAAACATTAAAATTATGGAGGCAAAGACAGAAACAGGTATTATCCTGAAGCACCTGGACTACAATAATGCAACAGTCCAGAGATTTGATGATTTGGCATTCCACCTCTACTGCATTCCTATGACAGAGAAAGTGGAACTCTTGGCAGCACTGATGTATCAATTCCATGTTGATACTAACTCTGAGGAATTCAAGGCACTGTTTAAGAAGTTTGATGAGATACTGGCTAATAGATAATAATATGCAGTATGTAGTATTACTTGCCAATAAGAGGGATACCTCTGACAGGCACTGGAAGACATTCAGAGATAAGGAATCAGCTATGAGATATGCTGATGATTGGGAGAATAATCAGTGGTTTATCAGTGTACATGAACTCCATGAGGACTTGTACTAATGACTAAGACAGAGTATGCCATGTCTCTTACCTCAGAGGAGGAGCTGGCAACATATAGACCACTGTTTCCAGACTGGTCTGATGAGGGTATAGCAGAAATGCTATTGGAGGCTACTGCCTGTGCTGTACTGGCACAGTATGAGCAGAAGTATGAACTTTAATACTAAGAGAAGGGAATCCCTGTTATGGGGGTTCCCTTTTTTATTTTTTAAAGGCCTGCTTGACTTACCTTTCTTTCTTTATATATTTCTTTCTTTAGTTAAGTTATAGTCTAAGTCTATAGCTTATTTTTGTTTTTTAACAAAATATCACAACTTACCTTTTTTGCAGGAGTTAAATAGCCCTGTACTGAGACTTTCTCAGTTTACAAATCACATTATTCACATTTTAAAGTTTAAAGTATTATGAAAAAGTTAAGCGTTAGTTTCATGTCAGTTGCCCAGCAGTCAGTGTTCAACAGCTCAGAGTGGAAGCCCGTCGGTGATGCATACACCCTGGAAGAGATCTGTGCCGCAGGAGCCTTAGGCTTCAGCTACAAGGACATTGAGGGTTCTGAGGCTGAGGTTACAGAGACTGAGTTCCAGAGTGGTGACACGGCCCTGAGAATCACAGTTACCCTGAAAGATGGTCAGACACCTGAGCTGAAAGCAGGCAAGAACATTCAGGACAACTATGATGAGGGTGACAAGCTCCCCATCTCACTCATCTACGGCCAGGAGCTTAAGAAGGCAGGCCAGCCCAGCATTGTCAGATTTGACGTGTGGGCCTCTGAGGAGGAGAAGAAGGAGTATCTCAAGAAGCGTGATGAGGAATAGTCTTAGGACAGTCAAGAAAGGGTGAGGTCAGAGTACCTTGCCCTTTATATTTTTTCTCTAGGTACATGCGACTTACCCCATGGTACATAGTTTTTTTACCCAGGAAATGGAAACTTAGCGATGATATGAAAGATTTTCCTTAGAAGTCTGTGGAAGTTCCTGTATCCTTTTTGATATTATGAATCTTCTCATGGCATTCCCGACACAGTACCTGTACCTCATTGCAGGTATACTCCCAGGCACTCCTGCCTGGAATGTATTTGGTATGGTGGAGGTTTATGTAGTGGGTAGAGCCGCACAGTTCACACTTCTGGCCTTTTACAACAAATACAAAAGTCCTGAAGGCAGTCCACCGTATATCTTCAAGCTGCTCAGAATAACTCTGTCTCTCTTGGGTCAATGGTAACTTCATAATACCTGTATTAAACTGTTGGGGATTTTCCTGTATGGTAGGTTTTATAGTGGGGTTTCGGCTTTGCCTTTTACGCTCTGCCCACTGCTCCTCTTTCCTTCTCCTGTGCTCCAATAGAGCATCTGTCAGAAGGTTGGATGGGCACTCCTTCACTATATTCAATATACCTGTCTCTAAGTCTATAGGAGGTTTGCTCCTAGGGTGATTAAGGTACTTCTTGTACGCTTCCAAGACCTTGCCGTAGTCAAAGATGGTGTCTCTGTCTGTATATCCCCAAGTCATGTATCTGTACCTATGGGAAGTCATCCTCTGGAGTGTGAAGAACTGAGACTGTATAATCTCCCTTACCATGGAGGTGGTCACCTGCTCCACTGTAATCTCTCTGCCTTTGTATGTCATGTAACGATCCTTGTTTGATGCTACAAAGTTAATGCTAAACTTTAATACACAAAAGAATCTAAAGGACATCCTTAGGAGCTTTTCTTTAAGCAAAAGGAAAGAAGAAGAGGAAAAGAAAACAAGAAAGAGAAGAAGAAAAGAGAAAGTAACATAAAGAGAAAAGAAGAAAAGAAATAAATAAAGAAAAGAAGAAGAAGAAAGGAAAACCCCCTTATCCCCCACGAGATGATCTGGATTTCCTGTCTAAGATATGGTACCTTCCTCCTGTCATAACAACTCAGTCCTGTCTATTGTGGTGTTAGTTGCATAGGTGTAAGGAATGTGGTCTTCATATCTACTATGTATAGTGAGAGATAGCCATAAGGAATGAATATACTCACATTTAACATTTCATGTACTGATGTGTTAACATTTAACAGTTCCACATTGAGTTAGTTGCATATATGCAAGTAACGTGGCTTTTAACACCCTCCCCACCCTCAACCCCACTATCTCCCCAATCCAATTCCACCCACATTACATCAGGTTATGACACTACCTACTCACCATTCTACAGCATACTATCCTGCTTTTTACCATAGAATCAGGACATTTTGCTACCTCTCATCTTAGCTATACCACAAATTTAGCTTCAAATCTACCCAAATCCCACAACTATCTTAGCTTTTTTCATGCAGTGTATACACATTGAGGGCAAATCAATCGAGGATATCTTCTACCTGCCCTGCATACATTCCATAACAAAGTCTGATGATGGCATCTGTTACCTTCTTACAGATGGTACTGTTGCAAAGGTTGGAGACTGCTTGTGTGAGGATGATGAACATAACTGGCATGTACTATGACAGGTTTCAACCCATGTTCCAAAGACCCAGATGTCAAGAAATGGTTCGACTTCAAGTATTCCCTGCTTATAGACAGGCTTGAGAAGAAAGATTAATCCCTTCATAAAAGGACTCCTGGCTATACTGCTTGTTTTATAGCCTATGCCAGGAGTTTTCACCTTAGACCCTTTAGACACATGACAAAAGAGTTCATTAGACAGTTTGACTATAATGTCAGAGTAATGGAGGCTGCTTGCCTTGCTGCTTCATTAGGATATGAGGAAGGCTACTATGGCAATCTTGGTTGTGAGAATGTAGACTACTGTGGAAGACTTCGCAGAAGGATACATAATCTTGTTGGAGACAAGTGGCCTGAGGTTGTCATGAAGGCTTATTCTGAGGAGTTTCATGAGGGCTACATGGATTCATGAGCCCTCTTTTCTTTTGATTACTTACAACAATTAGATATTATGAAGATAAGTACATCAAATCCTATTGTTCTGGCTGTTGCCAAATATTATGGTATCAATACCTATGGCAAGTTCAGAACCTGGCTGAGCCTGATGGCAGCCAATGCTGCTGTCTATTATTATGAAGATGGCAAGCTACATCACACAAGAGTGAGGACTCTCAGAGAGAGTTTTTACTCTTGAATTAGAATACTTACAACAAAACATAGGAGATATAGTTATGGAAAATAATGACATGGAATATCCTCTTTAGGAACAGAACCTTGAGAAAGAAATTCAAGGTATCTTTGATAGAGAACTGGACATAAATGATATCACTGCAGAAGAACAGAAGATTATTGATGTGGATAAGAGAATTGGCTCTTACCTCAGAGATCAGATGACCAAAGAGGAAGAGAGTCAGTTCATCTCAGACTGTAAGGAAAATAAGGAACTTAAAGAGAGAACATATCTGACTGCTCTCTTGGTTAAATCATTAAAACAGAAAATATAATGGAGAAAATATTTGATAAAGAATTTAGAGAAACTCTAATAGACACATTAGAAGAAGCAGGAATTGGGGAAGACAACGCAACACAAATTGTTTCTTCCAAATACAAAGAGGCATTGAAACAAGTTGTAATAAGTAGATTAGAACAGGTTATTTCTCTTATCAAAGAGGATAAATACAAGGAACTTTCAGAGCTTTGCTCTTATAGTCCTGCTGGAGACTGTATGGGATGTGACAATGTTTATATTGACTTCTCTGACATTTGTGATGTGAAGGACATTGGAGATTTCATACATACATTGGATAAAGATGTAAACATGGAAGCGTGGTAAATAAGCAACAGTATGAAGAGCGGCCTGAGGAGTTGTACCCCAAAGAGCCACAATTCTATAATGGATAAAAGCCTGCCACACTTACCACTTAACCAATAGTGAAGAGGACAGCCTCTGGCAGGTTCTTTTACTGTCTCCATTAGCTGATGTTGCAGCATTAGCTTTTGGGGATGGTCTATCTCTACTCTTTAAGGATTTTACAACAATTTCAGATTACAATTATGAAACACCCTTTAACTATTTCTTACGTCACTGATGCCTACAAGAGGTTTCAGGAGATTGAGTTGGCCAAGAAAGAGATTGACCACATCCTACAGTTCACAAGACAGCATGACATGTTTGCTTCTGTGGATGGCTACTGTGAGGCCAAGAGGACTCTCATTACTCTTAAGAAGGCTCTAATAAACCAGAAGAGGGAAATCCTCAAAGGAGCCTACGTCAACACTTGACTATCATGCCTGCCCTTTCCACTTTTTATTTCCGTTATTAACATTGATTCTATCAGGTCTGGGCAGGCTCTCTTATATAGGGACAGGGGACAGTCATCCGTCTTGCATAATCTTAATGCTGTCCCCCTCTCTACTTTTTACTAATCATTAATAGCTCTTTAGACAATGAAGAAAGAAGAAGAAAGAATGGCATCTGGAGCATGGAAGCTCAATGCACAATTGTTGGATACCCTCAAGGCATCTGACTTGCTGAAGACTACAGAAGTCAACCCTGTTAGTATATTGTCTGCTGTAGGTGAATTTACAGCCACTGTATTAGAGGCTATGCAAAATAGCATCAAAGGTGGGCCTGACATATATGAGTACTATAGGAACAGAGTACTTCCTGCCCATTATGAGAGTGTGAAGCAGGCTAGCATGGAACTGGATAAGGAAAGGGAGGCCTCATGAGATACCTTGACAAATATCCCTCTTGTATAGGCTGTCCTGTCAGTAAGTACTGTGGGACTGCTGTCAGTTCAATAAGGCTATGCAACTCCTATGAAGAGAATGGTAACCCTAAAGAGAATGCACATGACAATAAATGAAGCTACAAGGCTGGTGCATGGATACTATAGTCCCACCATGCCTGACAGACATTCTATGATGGCCCAGTACAACATGTACTTGATGGGCAGATATGTTTGTATTAAAAGTAAGTTACAGAAACTACTGAAATGATACAGAAGAGATACCAGTACCTCTCTGACCAAGGCACTGTCTGGACGGATTGGTACAACTACAATGAGGATGACAGTCTCTTAGAGGCCCTCAAGAAGAATGAGAAATACCAGTTGATGCACCCTAAGTTACTTAATGAATTCAGAAGAGTATGATTACATTGGACAACAGCACCTCTAAGGACTTCCTCAATAGGGAGCAGGTGCAGAGATTGATTGATGCTGGGGTGGACATGTCCGATGCAAGATATATCATTGCAAAGGACAAGCTCTCCAAGTATGACCCTGAGCCTGACTTGACTGACTATGTATGGTACAAGGAGACCACTGCTGAAGTGTATGATGTATGTCCTACATACTCATACTCAGAGTTAATAAACAAATTACAGTCACTCTCTATAGAGGAACTGGCTGATATAATAGTGAAGAGACATGAAAGCAGGTGATAAAGTCATTATCAATCCTTATATAAAGATTGGTACATGGAATTCAAGGCATACTTGTACCTTCAATGACAGCATGTATAAGCCAGGGGTGTTCACATTACCCGAGCCTACTCCCTCTGATGGTACTTTCCTTATAGGTAAATACTATTATGATGAGAAGTGGCTTCTTCCTATTCCTCTATTTCAAGTAGGTGATACTGTAAGAGTCAGGGAGGGTTTGGATAGTGATGGTGGTTATCCCTATGGTGTTGCCTCTGATATGGAAGACATGGCTGGTAGGGAGTTTACCATCAAAAGTGTGAAAGTAGGAGATAGAAAAGTAATAGAAAAACTAGGAGATGATGGGTGCTTGTATAGACTTGAGGAAGATGAACAGTCCTTCAGTTGGTCATCACCCATGTTCGACTTAAGTCAATATTTAACAATTAAAGCTTTAAAACATGAAAGTAGATTACAAGACAAAGAAGCTCCTTTCGGAGGAGCAAGTGGCAAAATCACAAGTGGAATTCGCAGTAGAAAGCACAAGCCTAGAGTTACAGTCAACTCTCTTGGCTACAAGAAAGTCCTTGGAAGAGGCTAAGGCAGCCCTCAAGGAGTTGAAGTGCACCTATCCACTGGATATCCAAGGCATTGTTAACAAGTCTCTGGAGATTCGTGATCTGGAGGATGGCATCAAGATTGTAGAGGCTCTCCAGAAGGAGTTCGGATTCTAACTGTCATGGGCAGGATGAAGCTTGATACCGGGATAGTTGGCTCTTGTGCCATTATAGGCATGTATGCACTATGAAGTAAGGATAGAACCGCCTGAAGCCATCCTTGCCCTTCGGACCCTTAGCTCAGTGGTTAGTAGCAGCGGCCTCATAAGCCGAAGGTCATAGGTTCAAATCCTATAGGGTCCACCATGCTGTGAAGCATTATATATTATAAAATTAAATACGTCATATTTTTCTTAAGTTTATTATCTACCCCTCAGCGGAGGGGTCTTCTTGGAATATTAATCATTTAAACAACATAACAAATGGAAAAGGATAAGATTTTCTTTGGTGAGCAAGGGCTCACAAGTACAAGTGCACAGTTCATCTCTAACCTCTGCAAGGAGGCATACAGTACTGCTGAGATGCAACTGAATAGTCTCAAGCTGTATACCACCAAGGTAAAGCTGTTAGGCTCTTCTGAAGAGTCTCTTATTGAGACTGGTAGGTCTACAGTGTTGGACATCAAGAGCATTCTTAAGGATATCGGAGACTACAAGGCTATGATAGCCTGGTTGAGAGAGGGAATTGCAGCTAAAGAAAGGCTTGTAAAGGAAGCCAAGGTCATGACCTACAGTGACTTTGGCATTGAAGTACCTGAGCGTCCTGAGGAGCCCTCTTACATTGAAGAAGATGATGTGATAGCCACTTGGAGCATCAAGCAGAGATGTAGGTATTACTATCTTGAAGCTTGCTGTGCTACTATAGGACAGTACATTCATCCTAAAGGCACCTTTGCTGTTGAGAGGGATGCTCTCAAGAAGGTGATCTCTGCTCCCAATGAGGTGTCAGGCTCTGGTAGGGATACCCTGATATACACCAGGGAGCCCTCGGTGGAGTTGGAGGAGGTGGAGAATACTTATATGAACCTTCAGCAGACATACAGGCAGTATCAGGCAGAGCTGAACTCCATGAAGCATGAGATCCAGACTACTGTCCTCAAGACCAATACCGAGTTCAACCAGAGGTACAAGGCTGAGTTGGATAGGTATAATGTCTTAATGGATGTTGCCCGTCAGGAGCTCCAAGTGAAGATTAATGAGGCAGTAGCAACTGCTTCTAATCTTAAGATACTCATCCCAGATGCACTGAAGCACACCTATGAGGAGGTTCAGAATCTGGGCAAGAAGAAATAGGCACTATATCCTAGTGTCTTTTGACGGCCATGTAAGGAGAGACTGAGGGGATTGCCCTGAAACTCTCCTGAACAGCAGGTGACGGATGGATTTGTATTAAATAAGTCATAATGAATTTGCGATTCATACCTT
>Ga0310694_10001615_pt1 | contig 25092 bp, 23 predicted proteins | sample 174DNAGHGhighgp2_FD_203884 | JGI IMG/M metagenome (GOLD analysis project Ga0310694, IMG submission 203884) | Sheep rumen microbial communities from Palmerston North, Manawatu-Wanganui, New Zealand - 1742 DNA GHGhigh gp2 (v2) (version 2) | ecosystem: Host-associated > Mammals > Digestive system...
CTTCAAAAAAGTTCAGGTCAAAGGGTCGAAGGAAGAAGTCGAGATCAATGTCGATGAAAGCAAAATATCATTTGACGACCTTAAGAGGAAAACCATGAATCTTAAAGAAAATGAGAAAGTGGAATATCTTAAGGATTTTGTAGGTATGGCACTTCCTCTGGTGGCAGAAATGGGATACGACCTGGATTATCTGTTCTTATTCAAGTCTGGTCAGCAAACCTATATGGAAATCACTGCTGATGAAATCAATGCTTATTTGAATAAGGATAATGCTACAGAAACTAAGGAAGAAGCTAAAGAAGAGAAAAAATAATCTTTGAAAGTAACTTTGACTTAACCTCTCCTCTACACGTTGTTTTATGACGTGGCGAGGAGAGGTTTTTTATGAAATAAGGTGATGGTGAATGAAAAAGGTTTGTACGGCGAACTTCAAGATTCAATATCAATTTCCTTTTCCTTTTCCTTTTCCTTTTCTTCAATAGGCTCGATATGGATGCCTACATGGGTGGATTCTCCATATTTTGCCTTCAACTTGTCCTCGATGTTCGTGGCATGGAAGTGAGCTGAGGTTACGCTCAGGTCACCAGGGACTCGGATATGCATTTCTATAGCGATGCTCCTGCCGATACGGCGTGTCATCAAATGGTGGACGTCGGTAACGTTTTCTTCCATGGAGGCAATCTTTATAATCTCATCTTCCAAATCTTTAGGAAGACTCTCCTCTAGCAACTCTGCTATCGCAGCCTTGATCAGAACGTAGGCTATGCGTATGATGAAGAAACTGACTATCACAGAGGTTATGGGATCCAACACACGCCATTTCTCACCCAACAGGATGGCTCCGCCGATACCGATGGTGGTGCCGAGGGAAGAAAGGGCATCGGAACGGTGATGCCAGGCGTTGGCAGCAAGTGCCGGGGAATGGGTCTTACGTGATGTGCGAATGGTGAAACGGTAGCACCATTCCTTCAGAACCATACTGACAATGGCGGCTATGAGAGCAATGTATCCAGGACGCTTTAACACCTCGCCTTGAAAGGCTTGTAGAGACAATTTGGCACCATTGTAGCAAATCATCAAACCGACGAAGAGTAGTACGAAGCCTATCAGTACTGTGCAAAGGGTCTCAAACTTGCCATGGCCGTAGTCGTGGTTCTTGTCTTTGGGGCGCACACCCATTTTTACGAATATCAGCACGATGAAGTCCGTCAACAAATCCGAAACGGAATGTACTGCGTCGGCAAGCATGGCTGCCGATGAGCCCAAGACGGCGGCGGTGAATTTAAATACCGTTAAGAGAAGGTTTACAAGAGTACCCCTCAATGTCACTCTCACTATTTCTTGGTCTGCTTCTTTTTCGTTTATGGCAGATGACATGTGGCCTGTTAGTTTATCGTTCATAGCAGATAACTTGCGTTCGATGCAAATTTACAACCTTATTTCCTATTTTGCAAAAAAAATGGGACAAACTGCTCGCTTTTTCATTAAAAGTGTTGTTTTTAACCTCTGTTATCCCAAAATCCACCATGGAATGAAGTTCCCGAAAGAGCGTTGCTGGCATTTGAAGAAATCTATCTTCTACTTTTTATATAACTCAACTTTCACAATTCCTACCCTCTAAGATGGGGACTGGGGGCGTTGGCCTATGAGTATCTTTCTTTGAATCCAAAAAGTCAAGCGAATGGGATACGAGTAAAAAAAAAGTTGGGTGGGGCGAAATGAAAAAAAATGTAAAATTTCAAACGAATAATTTGGATATCAAGGAATTTATCACTAATTTTGTAGCCGTTTTAGCTGGTTCCGTAGCTCAGCTGGATAGAGCAACTGCCTTCTAAGCAGTAGGTCTTGGGTTCGAGCCCCAACGGAATCACCAAAACGTAAAGCGTTGTGAATCAATTAGCTATGCTGATTGTTCACAACGCTTTTCTTTTAGTTTGATGTCCTCAATTCCATCTCATCAATGTGCGCAGGAAAGCTGTGAGCTCCTCGGCCATCAAGGCGTGGCGCTTCATGGAAGGGTGACCAACGGCACCCATGCCGAGCGAACCATCGTCGGGAGTGAAGTCCATGCGGTAGACTTGGGTGTCTCCACGACTTGCTGCATCGGCGATGGCGGCATCTTGTGCTTCCCTGATGTCTGTCAGACGCTTGGAAGTCGGGATGGCTCCGATGATATAGACAATCTTGGCATGGGGGTAGTAGCCGCGCAGGGTGTGTGTGAATGACTTGAATGCCTCAGTGAGCTTGCCTTTGTCATATTGTCCCAATGAAGTGTCGTTGCAACCAAGATTGACACACACCACGTCGGGCTGGTAACGAGAGAAGTCCCACAATTCTCCCTTGGTTGCATAAAAGGTATGGGGAAAGACATTCGGCATGATCTCATCAGGGATTTTCCCACCATAATTGCGGTAGATGCCGATGCCGCTACGTGCGCACACTTGGCATTGTGCGTTAAGGGCGCGGGCGGTGCGGGCGGCATAGGTCTCATAGAAGTTTTGCTGGCTGAAAAGGAAACGTTTTTCACTTGCGCTGCCTTCTATGCCGAAACCGCAGGTGATGGAGTTGCCAATGAACTCGATCTTTCGTTCTGGCAATGTTGGACGTCTTCCCAGTTGGCATCCGTCATCAAGGTAAAGGCCACGGAAAGTGGGTTTCTTGTGAAGCCCCTCGATGAGATAAGTGAGGGTGAGTCGGTGTTGCCCGTTTTCCAAACCTTTTGCCAGTTCTGTGAGGGTTTGCCCTTTCCCTACAAGCACCTTGCGGGGGGAGAGGTCGTCTATCTCTACCATGAAATAGCCGCAGTCGGCATTGGTTTCCATGGATGCAGAGGTACCGTTGAATACAGCGTGAATTTGGACGCCTGGGTAAGTCCATACTGCGGAACCAGGTTTGGTGTCCCAACTGATGCGGCCCACGTAAGCGAATCCCGCGTCGGTGGCGGCTATGAAGGTGGATGCATTGACGACAAGACTCGCCAATGTCAGCAGCAGTGTGAATGTCGCTTTTCTCATTTGTGTTAGAATTGTGCGTAAATGAAGGGTTGGATGTCGTTAAGGCGGAAATTGATGACCAGTTGCAACACAATGAAAAGGAGAATGACTTTCAAGGTGATGGGCGAGTCGATGAACCTTTGCTTCAAACGCTCGGTATGGCGTTCACGGATGGCATGCAACCCCATGCCTAACGCTACGAATACCACCCATGCTGTACGGGTCTCGACAAAGGGAACAAGGTAGGCCCAACTGAAGTCGGTGAAAACCTTCTTGATGATTTCGAAGGCGGTATGCAGGTTGGGAGAACGGAAAAACACCCAAGTGAACATCACGTAGCTATAAGTGATGACCCAGGCGACAAATTTCACATACCACGTGTTCTCTATTTTGTCAAGCCATTGACGGCAGAATTTGTGAACCACCAACCCTATGCCATGAAGAACACCCCAGAAGAAGAACATCCATGACGCACCGTGCCACAAACCGGCAACCACCATCGAGATGAAATTGTTGAAATAAGTACGGAGCTTGCCTTTGCGGTTACCACCAAGAGGAATGTAGAGATAGTCGCGAAACCAAGTGGATAGGGAGATATGCCATCGATGCCAAAACTCCTGGAGGTTGAGCGACTGGTAGGGATAGCGGAAATTCTCTTTCAGCTCATAACCCATCAACATGGCTATGCCGATGCTGATGTCGCTATAACCTGAGAAGTCGCAGAAAATCTGCAAGGAGTAGCCCATTACGCCCATGAGATTCTCAAAACCGGAATAAGCTGTGGGGTCGTCGAATATCCAGTTGTTGTATTGAGCGATGTAGTCGGCTATGAGGGCCTTTTTCACCAAACCCACCATGATGAGCCAAAGACCGGTGTACACCTGGGTGTCGGTGATATGGTAGCGATGCTTCAGCTGTGGGATAAGGGTCTCGGCACGAGTGATGGGACCTGCCATCAACAGCGGGAAGAACGTCAGGTAGAAGGCGTATTCCAGCAGGCTGGTTTCCAAAGTGAAACGTTTCTTGTATACATCCACCGTGTAGCTGATGGCTTGAAACGTATAGAATGAGATGCCTACGGGGAGGATGATTGAGAGGGGGGAGAAGTTGCTTGAAGTGAGGTCACGCAGGATCTCGATGAAAAAGTTCGTGTATTTATAGTAGAATAGGGGAAGTAGGTCGACCACCACGATGAACCACATCCACTTAAGGCGCTCCTTTCCCTCTTTCTTGTTCATCAGTCGTGTCAGATAGTAGGACGCCAGTACGGTGGCGGGAAGAAGGAGCATCAGGATGCCGTTGGCCTTGTAGGCGAAAAACAAACTGAATGCCAGCACATAACACATCATCGTCACTTTCGAAGAGTGGCGAATGAGGATGTAGATGCCAAAAAAGATGATGAAGGTCACCGCAAACGATATCGACACGAGAGACCACGTGTTGTCGGGAGCGGAGAGATATTGGTGAAGGTAATCGCTGAGCGGCATGATGGAAATAAGGACATGAAAAGTGGCGGATGCCGTTACGACTTCTTCGAGGGGGTGTTGAGGGTGGGAGCTTTTTCCTTAACCCTGAACACCTCGAGGTGTTCGATGGGCCAGGACTGTTTGCCTTCAGGTTTGTTTAAAACCACAGGGTGGATGCAAGAATCGCTGGTCATCCATTCTGCTACCTCGTCCATCCAGATGCGGGCACCTTTCGACGTAGGATGAAGATGGTCCTTCGCACGCTCCATCTCTATCGTTTGGGAGTTGAAATAGCGCTTCTTGCCGAACACTTTAGCTATCTCGTCATTCAAACCGTTGTCTGGTTTGGTGTTTGGAGGGCCGATGAATATGCAAGGAAGGTCGCCGGCTTTCGACAACATACGCGTCAAGTTCTCATTCAACAGCTGCATGTTCTTCGTATGTAATTCGTTGCTGCCCACGCAGAAAATCACATAAGTCGGACGTACCTCATTGAGGTAATAGTCCAACGTGCCACCGCTCCAGGCAACAGTGGTACTGCCATGCCATGTCACGGCATACATCGTGTCGCCACTTTGTTTGCAGTAATCATAGAAACGGTAAGCAAGAGGCTCTACCATGGAGTCGCCGATGAAAAGGAAACGTTGGGATGTAGAGTCGGGTACAACCACTTCCTCTTCAACAACGGTAAGCGTGGTGGAGTCCGTGGTTTCAGGATGGAAAACGTCGAGATTGATTTTCTTGAGCATCTGTTTCGCAAAAGTAACACCATAAGGTGAACTGGCGTAAATAAACAATGCGGAAAACGTTACAAATATGATTAGAAATACCTTGAATTGCGAATTCATGTCGTTGATTTTGGATAAGAATTAGCGTCCTCTTTAAATCAGACTGCAAAATTACACTTTTCTTATGGATTGGGCAAATAATCAACCTCTTTTTCTTATATGAAAATTATTTTTGGATTTTATTTTGTTTTGACGTAGCTTTGGAGTATCTTTGTATGCTTTTTGTATCACCTAATTATATTTGATATTACCAAGATGGACAACCTGAACAATGTGCACTGCCCACCCGTGGAGGCCGTGATGAGTATTTTCAAGCAACTCAATGGCATTCCACGACCATCTCATCATGAAGAGAAGGTGGCCGACTTCTTATGCCAATATGCACAAGGGCTGGGACTTGAGTACAAACGCGACAAGCAAAACTGTGTAGTCATCAGGAAACCCGCCTCTGACGGGCATGAAGATGCTGAGCCGGTTGTGGTGCTCAATCATATGGATATGGTGTGCGTAGGTATGGACAACCCACTTGAAGACACTGTGAAACAAAAGGTGGAAGGCGACTGGATGACAGCAGATGGCACCTCGCTCGGGGCAGACAATGGCATCGGGTTGTCAATGGCGTTGGCCATGCTCGCTGATGATGACATCGTCCATGGACCGATAGAAGTGATGACCACTACCAATGAGGAGGATGGAATGTCGGGAGCTGAGGCTCTCGCACCTGATTTCATCAAAGGACGAAAGGTGGTGAACTTGGACTCTGAGGACTACGACACCATCACCACGGGGGCGGCGGGGGCCTTGCTGCAGCAACACAGGATGCCGGCACCTCTCGTGGAAGCACCACAAGGAAAAAGAAGGTGGTATAAAATCACCATCACCGGTGGAAAGGGGGGACATTCAGGAGTTGACATCGCAAAGGGGAGGGCTAGCGCCGTCACCATGGCATGGGCAATACTGGCGGCCATCTACAACGAGTATGACATCGAGTTGGCATACATTGATATCGGAGAGGCTAATGCGTCGATAGCATCGAAAGCGGTGGTGGTCATCACCGTGCCATCGGGAGAGCCTGCTGAATTCGTCAAGGCGCAGGAAGAAAGTTTCAACCAATGGGTCGCGGAAGAATATCGGGACACAGACAAGGACGTCAGATGCTCGATTGAGAAGGTAAAACCGATGCAAAAAGTCATCCAACACGACGCTTTCCACCAAATGATGCTTTGCTTGGAAAAACTGCCACAGGGAGTGGTGAAAATGAGTGAGACCATGGAGGGCACGCCTGAAACATCCAATAATGTGGGAAGAGTCTACCACGACGGAGAAGCCTTGGTCGTCACCACACACACCAGAAGTTTCATCAACAATGTCATGGAGTCGGTGGCTGCAGAAATAGCTGATGTAATGGCTGAAAGCGGAGCAGTGTCGCAAACATTGATGAAGGCACCGGCATGGAAGGAGGATGCAGGGTCTCCGTTCATCAAACTCACTTCCGACGTGTTCAACGATGTGCTGGGATGGAGGCCAAGGATGGTTGCCATGCATTTCGTCCTTGAGGCTGGATATCTCGTGCAGAAATTCCCTGGATTGCAAATCGCAAGCATCGGACCTCGAATCCTGGAGCCACACTCCACATCTGAAAGGGTGCAAATAAGCACCATCGAAGATATCTGGAAGGTTTTCATCAACCTGCTTGCCAGAATGGCTTGATCATATTATTCCCATATATTCATTTTTCCATCATGAGCAAAGACATCAAGAAAATCGTCCTCACAGGAGGACCTTGCGCCGGAAAGACCACGGCACTCGTCAAAGTAATAGAACATTTCTCCAGCATTGGATACAAGGTGTTCACCATCCCGGAGGTGCCCACGCTCTTCAGTCAGGCGGGAATGAACTATCTCACCGACAACAAGGAACTGTTTTACCAAGGGGAAAAGGCTACGCTCGAGGTACAAATCGCCTTGGAAGACAAATTCATGAGAATGGCGGAGGAATGCACGCAGCCCACCATCGTCGTTTGCGACAGGGGGGCCATGGACATCTCGGCATACATGGCACCGGAATTGTGGGAGAAAATGACAAAGGAATTGGGCACTTCTACCATGGAGTTGAGAGACAAGCGATACGACGCAGTGCTACACCTTGTGTCGGCGGCCGACGGTGCTGAGGAGTTCTATACCACTGCAACAAACGCACAGAGATATGAAAAGAGTGATGAGGAAGGGCTACGCCAGGCAAGGTTGCTCGACAAGAAGGTCATCAACGCTTGGACTGGACATTCGCATCTCAGGGTCATCAACAACCATGAGGATTTTGAGAAAAAACTCAATAGGGTGCTTAAGGAGATTTCCTTCGTCCTCGGATTGCCACAGCCCATCGAGGAAGAGCGCAAATATATCGTCGAGTTGACCGGAGAACTACCCGAATGCATCGTGAGCGAAATCACACAAACCTATCTGGTGGCCGAGCCTGGATGTGAGGTGAGACTCCGTAGAAGAGGATGGGAAGGTAAGTTCGTCAACGTTCATACCGCAAAGACGCCTCTGTCAGACACCGAATATGTGCAGACAGAAAGACAAATCAGCAACAATCTATACACTTCACTCTTGCAGCAGGCCGACCCTTACAGGCATACCATCCAGAAAACAAGAAAAAGCTTCATTTGGAAAGGCCAATATTTCGAACTGGACCTCTTTTCAAAACCTGTTGACGGGCTGATGATACTTGAGACAAAGGGGGTGGCTTCCGACGAGTCGGTGAAATTCCCGCCATTCATCAGAGTCATTGAGGATATCACTGGCAACAAGAAATACTACAACTACAACATCGCATTGAGAAAATAGGGCATTGTGGGAAGGTTCTTCATCACATTCGCATACGACGGTACAAGGTACCACGGGTGGCAAATCCAACCAAATGGAATTTCAGTACAGGCTGAGATGCAAAACGCCTTGGCTACCCTGCTGAGGCAACCCGTGGAGGTGGTGGCGGCAGGACGAACAGATGCAGGAGTCCATGCGTGCAAGATGGTCGCGCATTTCGACACCGATGCTACTTTTCAAACCTCGCAACTCGCATACCAACTCAACCGGTTGTTGCCGAGGGACATTGCAGTAGACCATCTCAAGGAGGTGCCTGGTGAATTGCATGCCAGGTTCAGTGCTCTCTCGCGCACCTATCATTATTTCATACATACCAGGAAGGATCCTTTCGTCGACCAATTCTCATGCTTGCTGCGATACAAACTCGATTTCCCACTAATGAACGAAGCGGGAAGAATCCTCGCTTCTTACGACGACTTCGGGGCCTTTTGCAAAACTCACACCGACGTGAAAACTACCATTTGCCATGTGAAAGAGGCAAGATGGGAGCAAATGTCTTCACATCATTACAGGTTCACCATAACAGCCAATCGCTTCCTTAGAAACATGGTGAGAGCCGTTGTCGGGACAATGGTCGATGTGGGAAGGGGAAGATTGTCATTGGAAGACTTAAGAGGCATTATTGAGAGCAAAAACCGTTGCAGAGCGGGAGAGAGCATGCCGGCTAAGGCGCTCTTCCTTGCCGATGTGACTTATCCAGAGGAGGTCTGAGAGGGTGGAAAATTCAAAAAACAAAAAAACAAATCAATATACATAAAATATAAATAAAGATTAAACTTTTCCACATTGCATTCGTCAAAAGAAAAAACAAAAGCAATGATCAAAGAAACTGAAAACAAACCGATTGAGCGGAAAAACCCATTCAAAGTGCCTGATGGTTATTTTGACACCCTCACTACAAGGGTGATGGAGAATATTCCTGAAAACCAAGTCAGGATGATACCTGTTCAAAAAGACAATCACGTTTCGAAGAAATGGTGGAGGGTCGTGGCAGCTGCCGCCGCCGTCGTGGTCGCGGTGTTTGGAGTGGGACTGTATATGCAACATGACGACAATGCGACACAGGTGAAAACTGCTGCAGTGCAGCAATCCTCCTCATCGGCTACGACAGAAACCAACATCGATGCCATGGCTGATTACATCATGTGTGACGATTACGAACTTTATGCATATCTTGCTGATGAATAAGCTATTGAAAATACAACTCGTGACCATACTCCTTGCAATGGCATCTTTGAACGTCGCTGCACAGGGACACAATAGGTTCAATCCAGCAAAATTCAAGGCCGACCTGGAAAAATTCATCACAGTCGAGGCTTGCTTGACACCTCGGGAGGCGGCTGCTTTCTTCCCCCTCTATAATGAATTGAACAACAAACAGAGGGTGCTCTATGATAAGATACGCGAACTTAGGAGAATGAAACCGGCTGATGAAGAAAGATGCAAGAAAGTCATCGCCGAAATCGACCAACTGGAAATAGAAATCAAACAACTGCAGTCCAATTACCACACAAGATTCCTTGCCATCATCCCTGCTTCAAAACTCTTTGATGTCATCAGGGCGGAAAACAAATTCCACAGACAGGCGATGAGAAATGCTGCCAACCCTTGGCAAAGATGAAAACGTTTTGATAAAGCGCAATACCTTCCCCTATGTGACGTGTACTGCAACGTCGCATGGGGAAACATAAAAGCAAACATGGCTTCCTTTCAACTCTGCTTCGAACCATCAAAGTGGGGAGAATGCGAAACATAAGTCATGATGATGAACATACGACTCTGACAAGCCACAACAAACGGGCGGAACAGAGAAAGAAATATGATTACAGATTGTTTTCAGACACTAATTCTAATAATTATTAATTTTCGAAAGATTTTCTCTCTTTTGTTTTCACATCTCATAAATTAGTAGTAATTTTACACCTTGAAAAGGGGCAAAATCGCTTAGAATGCGATTAAATGCCTTTTAAGGCAATTTTTAGCCAAAACGTTACTCTTAATTTTGACAGCTAATAATGGACGAAAATCAAACTTTTGACCAAGACAAGATCATCAAGATCAACATTGAGGAGGAGATGAAAAAATCATACATCGACTACTCCATGTCGGTCATTGTCGCACGCGCGCTTCCGGATGTCAGGGATGGATTCAAACCCGTTCACAGGAGAATTCTTTATGGAATGATGGGTATTGGAAACACCAGCGACAAACCTTACAAGAAATGTGCACGTGTCGTGGGAGAGGTGCTGGGAAAATACCATCCACATGGAGACAGCTCCGTGTATGGAGCACTCGTAAGAATGGCACAGGAATGGAACATGAGATACACTCTCGTCGACGGCCAGGGAAACTTTGGCAGCGTCGATGGTGACTCGCCTGCTGCCATGCGTTACACCGAGTGCAGGCTTTCCAAGATGGGAGAGCACATCATGGACGACCTCGACAAGGATACTGTCGACATGATCAATAACTTCGACGACTCTCTCACTGAGCCGTCTATCATGCCTACCAAGATTCCAAACCTCCTTGTCAACGGTGGAAACGGCATCGCTGTAGGCATGGCGACAAACATTCCTACACACAACCTCGGAGAAGTCATCGATGGATGTTGTGCTTACATCGACAATCCTGACATCGACACCGAAGGACTTATGGAATACATCAAGGCACCTGACTTCCCTACGGGAGCCTACATCTATGGCATCCAAGGGGTTAAAGACGCATATGAGACTGGAAGAGGAAGAATCGTCATAAGGGCAAAAGCGGAAATCGAAAGCGGGGACGCACACGATAAAATCGTTGTCACTGAGATACCTTACGGGGTCAACAAGGCCCAACTCATAGAAAACATTGCCGACCTCGTCAAAGAAGGAAAAATAGAAGGCATCTCAAATGTCAACGACGAGACGGGAAGACAGGGCATGCGCATCGTCGTGGATGTGAAGAAGGATGCCAATGCAAACGTCATCCTCAATAAACTGTTCAAGATGACTCAGTTGCAAAGCTCTTTCTCTGTCAACTGCATCGCATTGGTCAAAGGCAGGCCTAGACTTCTCTCTCTCAAGGAATGTGTGGCATATTTTGTAGAACACAGGCATGATGTCACCATCAGAAGAACTCAATTCGACCTCAACAAAGCTAAGGAGAGGGCACACATACTGGAAGCACTCATCATTGCTTGCGACAACATCGACGAGGTCGTACATATCATAAGAGCTTCGAAAACACCATCCGACGCTCAGCGTAACCTCGAAAAAAGGTTCGACATCGATGAGCTGCAGTCGAAGGCCATCGTCGACATGCGACTTTCACAACTTACAGGGTTGAGGCTTGACCAACTGCATAAGGAGTATGAGGACATTGAAAAACTCATCGAATACCTGCAGTCCATTCTCGACGACCCTGAACTTTGCAAGAAGGTGATGAAAGATGAGCTCTTGGAAGTTAAGGAGAAATATGGTGATGAGAGAAGGACGGTCATCAAATATTCATCTGAGGAATTCAACCCTGAAGACTTCTATCCCAACGATCCCGTGATCATCACTGTAAGTCATTTGGGATACATCAAGAGAACACCACTCAGCGAGTTCAGAGGACAAGCAAGAGGAGGTATTGGGTCGAAAGGCGCAAGGACCAGGGAGCAGGACTTCACTGAGTTCATCTACCCTGCTACCATGCACAACACCATGCTCTTCTTCACCAAGAAAGGTAAATGCTATTGGCTCAAGTGCTATGAGATTCCTGAAGGAGGAAAAGATTCAAAGGGAAGGGCCATCCAAAACATGCTCAACATCGACCCTGACGACTCTGTCAATGCTTTTCTCAGACTTAGAGGACTCAATGATGAGCAATTCCTCAACACCCACTACGTGGTCTTCGCCACCAAAAAGGGCATCGTCAAGAAAACATGCCTCAAGGCATACAGCAGGCCAAGGTCGATGGGAGTCAACGCCATCAACATCATCGAAGGCGACGAGGTGGTGGATGTAAGGCTCACCAACGGACGAAACGAACTTGTCCTCGCCAACAGAAACGGCAGGGCGGTCAGGTTCACCGAAAATGCTGTGAGGAACATGGGACGTGTCGCCACTGGAGTAAGAGGTATGAGACTCGATGGTGGAGACGATGAAGTCATCGGAATGATTGTCATCAACAACGCCGAGAAAGAGAGCATCATGGTTGTCAGCGAGAATGGCTACGGCAAGCGCTCGCAAGTGGAAGACTACAGAAAGACATCCAGAGCAACCAAGGGCGTGAAAACCATGCAAATCACTGAGAAAACTGGACGCCTCGTCGCCATCAAGAACGTCTCTGATGAGCACGACCTCATGATCATCAACAAGAGCGGCATCACAATCAGACTGTCTGTGGCTGAGTGCAGGATCATGGGAAGAGCTACACAAGGAGTGAAACTCATCAACCTCACTAAGAAAAACGATGTCATCGCTAGCGTGTGCAAGGTGATGGGAGCCGAATTGGAAGCCAATGTGGAGCAAATGAGTAGAACGGAATGGGCTCAGAAATCTGATAGCATCAAGCGAGATATGGAATCTGATGATAATGGTAAAGATGATGAAATCCTCCAGGAGAACGATTTGTTTAACGAACCCGACATCTCTGAAGAAGAGTTGAATGAACCTGAGGGCTTGGAAGAGGCGGAAGAGTTGGATGAACCTGAGGTCTTGGAAGAGACGGAAGAGCAAATTGAGAATGAAGAACAAGACGAGGTGGAACAACCGAAACAGAAACCTGCAACCAACCAGCAGATGCTCTTCTCATTCGACGATGATGACAAGTAGGAGGATGAAAACAATGACGAATAACGATCGAGACAATCCATAATTGATTCATTTATAATACTAAACGTGTATCACACAAAACTTTAGAAAGAAACATTAAAAAACAACCTTTATTAATTATGATTATGAAAAAATTGATGATTGTTGCATTGATGGCAGTAGCTGCCTCAACTGCATTTGCAGGCGACTCGCCTGCTCTCAAGGCAATCTTGAAAGCCAAATCCTACGATGAAGCCAAATCACTCATCAGCTCCACTTTGGGGCAATTGGCTTCTCCAGCTGAAAAAGCTAAGGCTTACAACAAACTCTACTCCTTGGCTTACGACATCGTCACCAAACAGCAAGGAATAATGAATGAGAACCAAGTCAACAAGCAGATGGGAAAATCGGCTACTGCTGCTGTTGACTCTGTGGCTTTCTATTCTGCTGTCTACAACGCTATGGATGCTGCTGTCGAATGTGACAAATATGACCAAATGCCCAATGAAAAAGGGAAGGTCTCCCCTAAGTACCGTGAAGCAATGGCCACTGCTCTTTACAACCATCGTGGCAACCTGTGGAACGGGGGCATCTATTACCTCAATCATAACGATGACGCAAATGTCTATAAGTTCTTCGGCAAATGTGTCGACACATATTCAGAACCTCTCTTTGCTGCTGAAGTGGCAAAGGCACCGGATCCAAACATTGGGCAGATGGCTTATTACGCAGCTCTTTATGCCGCGCAGTTCAAAGACAAAGCCGGTTGTATGAAGTATGCTGAAATCGCTTCCAAGGATGAAAAATTTGCCAAGGAAGCCAACAACCTCAAACTGGCTATGATCCAGGAAGGACTTAAGACAAGGCAAGATTCACTCGACTATGTAAAGGACCTTGAAGCACAGTTCAAGGCTGATCCCAGCAACGACGGCGTATTTGGCTCCCTGGTCAATATGTATAACGGACTGAAGATGGACGCTCAAATGAATGAAATCTTCGAACAAAAACTGAAGATTGACCCTAACAACTTCGTTGTGTGGGCGGTAAGAGGACAAAACGCCATGATGGAACAGAAACTCGACGACGCTGTTGAATATTTCAAGAAAGCATTGGCGGTTGATCCTGATAACGCTCAAATTCTCACCTATTATGGTGCTTGCCAACTTGACAGAGGTATGGAAAAGGAGAGCAAGGCATCAAGTAGGACTGGAAGGGTGCCTCAAGAGGCCATGAACCAAATCAAGCCTCTTTTCGAGGATGCATGCGCTAGTCTTGAGAAAGCAAAACAGCTCGATCCCAATCGTGAAAGAGCCAATTGGGCATATCCTCTTTACAGGTGCTATTACACTCTGTATGGTGACAATGACGCCAGGACAAAGGCTGCAGCAGTTGACGCTGGGGTCACTGACTAAAGCATCATGACAAATTCTTTGAGGGTGTGTCAAAATAATTGGCACACCCTCTTTTAAGGTATTTCATCAAACGGCATCCATAAGAACTTGACATTGTCAACCTGCAAGTTACAACTTCGCAAAATGAAAAGAATCTTTTTGACAATATGTCTGGCGTGCATTGCAATGCTGGTTGCAGCACAAAGGAAAACCATCGACCAGGCACAGACATTCATTAAAAGCGGAAAAAACCTCGACAGGGCGGAGAAACTCATGACCGACCTGTTGAAGGACTCTGCAAACAGGCAAAACAAGAAAGTGTGGACCACTCTCATCGATGCTGTGAAAATGCAATATGACCAAGGTAACCAAAAGCTATACCTCAAACAAAAATACGATACCGCGGCGCTTTTCAACAATGCAAACAAACTGCTCGACTTCTGCCTCAAATTCGATTCCATAGAGACAATTCCAGATAAAAAGGGAAAAGTCAATATCAAATACCGAGATAAGCATGCTGAAATGCTCAATGCTGTGAGGCCGAACATATACAATGGTGCTTCATTCTATCTGAGAAAACTTGATTTCAAAAACGCATGGATGTTTTATGAAGCGTATATTGAATGTGCCAACAAACCTATGTTCGCCAATTACAAATACTTGGAGACCGACACCTTGATGGAAAAGGCGGCCTACAGGGCACTGTATTGTGCATACAGAATGGGGAGCCTTGAGAAAACATTGAAGTATCAACAATTGGCGGAGAAAGACACTACATACCTTGAAAATATCATACAGTATGTGGCTGAAATGCAATTCCAAAGCAAAGACACCATTGCATATGTCAATACATTGAAAAGGGGGTTCGACATCGCACCAAAAAACACCTTCTTCTTCCCTCGGTTGGTGGATTACTATAATCTCAAAGAAGAAACAGACTCTGCTTGGGTCTTCATTGAGAATGCTTTGGAAAGTGATAGCACTAACGTGTTGGCTGTCTTTGCAAAAAGCTCAGCACTGCTCAATGCAAAGCTTTATGATGAATGTATCGAGGTCACCAGCAAACTGATTGCTCTCAACGATTCCATGCCGGAAGCTTACTGCAATATGGGACTCGCATATTACAACCAGGCTCTCATGCTGGAAGAGAAGCAGATGAAGGAGAAAAGAAGGACAAAAAAACAAAAGGCTGCTGTCAACGCACTCTTTGAGAAAAGTCTTCCATATATGGAAAAATTCAGACAAATGGCACCGGAACAACAGACTAAATGGTTGCCGGCATTATACACCATCTATTTCAACCTCAACATGGGGAAGGAGTTCGATGAAATCGAACAACTTAGAAAATAAGGTAATGGCAAAGTAATCGTGATGGCGGAACATCCGGGCGAGGATGTCATTGGCAAAGCTAATGTCGCCAACGTCGTTATCTTCGTTAACTTCACTTGTTTCATTAACTCAGTTTAATTCTCAAAGTATGGTGCAGCATATTTCACTCTCCATTTCCACACAAAACAAAAAAATCATCTTGAATATTTGCTCCTTTCAATAAAATGACGTACCTTCGCGCACGATTTCTGATGTATTTGTACGTCAATAGGTATAATTTTAAAAATCATTCAGATGAAGAAGTACAATTTCAACGCAGGACCATCTATCCTCCCAAGAGAGGTTATCGAAAAAACGGCCCAGCAAATCTTGGATTTCAATGGCAGCGGACTATCTCTCGCCGAGATCAGCCACAGGGCGAAAGATTTTCAACCCGTTGTTGATGAGGCGGTTGCTCTCATCAAGGAATTACTGCAAGTGCCAGAAGGTTATTCTGTCATTTTCCTCGGAGGAGGTGCATCGCTTGAGTTCTGCATGGTACCTTACAATTTCCTCATCAAAAAGGCTGCTTATCTCAACACGGGAACGTGGGCAAAAAAGGCCATGAAAGAGGCGAAGCTTTTTGGAGAGGTCGTCGAGGTCGCTTCCTCGGCGGACGCCAACTACACTTTCATTCCTAAAGGATGGACATGTCCGGAGGATGTTGACTATCTGCACATCACAACCAACAACACCATTTATGGAACGGAAATCAGAAAAGATCTTGACCTGGGAGTAAGACTCATCGCCGATATGTCGTCTGATGTCTTCAGCAGACCTATCGATGTGGCCAAATACGACTGCATCTATGCAGGTGCACAGAAAAACCTGGCAATGGCAGGCGTCACGCTCGTCATCGTCAAGGAGGATGCATTAGGAAAGGCACCAAGGCAAATTCCTACAATGCTTGACTATCGCACACATGTGGAAAAAGGCTCCATGTTCAACACACCTCCTGTGGTACCCATCTATTGTGCACTTGAAACCTTGAGATGGATCAAGGCTAATGGTGGAGTGGAAGCCATGGACAAACTTGCCAAGGAAAGAGCAAAAATCGTATATGACGAAATCGATCGCAACAAACTCTTCAGGGGCACTGTCGTCGAAGAGGACCGTTCGCTCATGAACATCTGTTTTGTCATGAACGATGAATACAAGGACCTCGAGAAACCATTCTTCGAGTTCGCTACCGAAAAAGGTATGGTGGGAATCAAGGGACACCGTTCCGTCGGTGGATTCAGGGCAAGTTGCTACAACGCCCAAACCATCGAGGGTGTCAATGCGCTCGTGGAGTGCATGAAAGAGTTTGAAGCCAAAAACTAATATGGCATAAATCTTTCGACTCTGTCATCATTGAGGAATATTCACTTTTGAAATAAATTCAGAACAAGGAATTAAAATGAAAATATTGGTTGCAACAGAAAAGCCTTTCGCTCCTGTAGCCATTGAAGGCATCAAAAAGGAAGTGGAGGGTGCAGGACACCAATTGGTTCTCCTCGAAAAATATACTGAAAAGGAGCAATTGCTTCAAGCGGTGAAGGATGCCGATGCTTTGATCGTCAGGTCTGACAAAGTGACACCTGAAGTGCTCGACGCTGCTGAAAAACTGAAAATAGTGGTCAGGGCAGGTGCCGGATACGACTCCATCGACACTGAATATGCCAAGAAAAAGGGTGTCGTGGTGGAAAACACACCAGGACAAAATGCCAACGCCGTGGCTGAACTTGTATTCGGACTTCTTGTATATGCAGTCAGAAGCTTCTACAATGGCAAGGCTGGTTCGGAACTGATGGGAAAGAAACTCGGAATCCTTGCGTTCGGAAACGTGGGACGAAACGTGGCTCGCATCGCAAAGGGATTCGGGATGGACATCTACGCTTATGACGCATACTGCCCGGCACAAGTCATTGAGCAGGCTGGGGTGCATGCCGTGGACAATCAGGATGAACTCTTCAAGACATGCGACGTGGTGAGCTTGCACATTCCCGCTACACCGGAAACAAAACAGAGCATCAACGCTGCTGTCGTCGGACAGATGAAAAAAGGAGGAATCCTTGTCAATACTGCCAGGAAAGAAGTCATCAACGAACCTGAACTCATCCAATTGATGAATGAGCGCACTGACTTGAAATTCGTCACCGACATCAAACCGGATGCCGACGAGGAGTTCAAGGCTTTCGAGGGGAGATACTTCAGCACACCTAAGAAAATGGGGGCGCAGACGGCAGAGGCAAACATCAATGCTGGCATCGCTGCTGCAAGGCAAATCAACGCCTTCTTCATAAATGGAGACACCAAGTTCCAAGTCAACAAGTAATTCTTTTCATAAGGGGGCGGGCTTTTGCCCGCCCTGTTTTTTTTACTTCATACAATCTTAAACCATTATGGCTATCGTAAAACCTTTCAAAGGATTAAGACCACCTCGTGATATTGTTGAGCGCGTGGAGTCAAGACCTTACGACGTGCTTAATTCAGAAGAGGCAAGACAAGAGGCGGGTGACAATGAAATGAGCCTCTATCATATCATCAAACCGGAAATAGACTTCGAGCCGGGCACCAGTGAGTACGACCCCAAGGTCTATCAGCGCGCGGCCGAAAACTTCCAAAAGTTCCAAGACAAAGGCTGGCTTGTACAGGACAAGGATGACCACTACTACATCTATGCCCAGACCATGAACGGGAAAACACAGTATGGACTCGTTGTGGCTGCACATACCGACGACTATATGCAAGGGCGCATCAAGAAGCACGAGCTCACAAGACGCGACAAGGAAGAAGACAGAATGAAGCACGTCAGAATCAACAATGCCAACATCGAGCCCGTGTTCTTCGCTTATCCTGACAATGACATTCTCGACAAGGTCATCTCAAGATATGCTGAAACAAAACCTGAATATGATTTCATCGCTCCCATTGACGGATTCAGACACCAGTTCTGGGTCATTTCCGACACCGACGACATTGAGGTCATCACAAGGGAATTCGCTAACATACCTTATTTATATATCGCCGACGGGCATCATCGCTCGGCTGCTGCTGCACTCGTCGGAGCTGAGAAGCAAAAGGAAAATCCCAACCACAGGGGTGACGAGGAGTACAATTACTTCATGGCTGTCTGCTTCCAGGCGTCGCAACTCACCATTCTTGATTACAACAGGGTGGTCACCGACCTCAACGGGCTGACTTCTGAACAGTTCCTTGACAAATTGAAGTTGAACTTCGACATGGAGGATATGGGAACTGATATTTACAAGCCGGGTCAACTGCACGAATTCTCACTTTACCTCGATGGGCATTGGTTCAGATTAAGGGCTAAAAAAGGGTCTTACGACGACCAGGACCCGATCGGGGTGCTAGATGTCGACATCTCATCAAGACTCATTCTCGACCAAATCCTTGGCATAAAAGACCTGAGAGGTTCGAAACGCATCGACTTCGTCGGGGGACTGAGGGGACTCGGAGAACTTAAAAGACGAGTGGACAGTGGGGAGATGAGGGCGGCATTGGCTCTCTATCCCGTTTCAATGAAACAAATCATCGATATCGCTGACAGCGGAAACATCATGCCACCCAAGGCAACATGGTTTGAACCAAAACTGAGGTCAGGGTTGGTCATTCACAAACTCTCATGAACGAAGACGAATTTCTTACCATCAACGACAAGGTGGGGGAGGGCTACTACTCTGAAAAAAGGAGCAAGTTTCTTGCCTTCGCCCATCATGTCGTCTCTGTGGAGGAGGTGAAAAGCATCGTGGAGGGATATAGGAAGAAATACTACGATGCAAGGCACGTGTGTTATGCTTATATGCTCGGTCCTGAAAGAAAGGATTTCAGGGCAAATGACGATGGAGAACCAAGCAGCACTGCGGGAAAACCTATCCTCGGGCAAATCAATAGCCAGAATCTCACCAACATACTCATCATTGTCGTCAGGTATTATGGAGGGGTCAACCTGGGAACGGGAGGACTCATCGTTGCATATAGGTCGGCGGCTGCTGACGCAATCGCACATTGCAACATCGTTGCACAACAGGTGGAGGAAATCGTCTCTTACCATTTCGCGTATCCTTTGATGAACGATGTCATGAGAATTGTCAAGGAACTCTCACCAAGAATTGTAGAACAAACATACGACAACACATGCTCCATCACACTGGCCATTAGAAAATCACAGGCCGACATCTTGAAAGCGAGACTTCTAAAGCTATCATTCTGACACTTTTTTATATATCCCCTTGACTCCCCTTTGACACTTGCCGTCGACGAATCTGATACAAACATAAAAACAAAAAAACATTAAATAATGATTTTTTCTTGTGTGAATGAATAAATAGTGTTAACTTTGCACTCAAAACCTGTTATTTGGTTTTTTTTGAAAGGATTTTTAGGAGGATTATCAAAATATGACAAGATTTTTTTATTGGTTTTGCTTGGTTGCGTTTTCTTGTGTGCCATTAATGACACAAGCGCAGTCAGTACCAAATAAAACACAGGCACAGGACGTGAACAACCCCGTGAAGGCAGCCACTAATCTACCATATGATGTGAATGACGACAAGGTGGTGGATGTCTGGGACGTGGTGGATATCGTCAAATATGTCAATGGGTCTCCACGAAACGAATTCAAAGTGGGTATGGCAGACATCAATAATGACGGAAAAGTAGACCTCGATGACGCTACTTTGCTCTCCAAAATCATCGTTGGAGAAGAATTGCCGGCTGGAAATGTCAACCCTGGTGAAGGTGGAGGTGGCGGTGACGATGACGTCATAAGAGGAGACTCCGTGGTTGATCCCGTTGGTCCCAACAAATAGAAACTAAATAGGAAAAATAGCAATCCCCATGGCTTCAAAGGTGAAAAAACCACGAAGACGTGGGGATTTACATTAGAGAATGATTGAAAGGATGGTGCATTAACATTCTTTCACGCTCTTCTGGTGGTTCTATGCTTTTTTTTGACTAACTTTGCCCGTTAGTCGAAGAAAGACAGTGCTTCAGCCGTATGAAGGTTGGCACTTGATAATTTGGAAATGTAGATGAGATTAGGGAAGAAAATATTGTGGATTATCGGAAAGTTCAAGTATGTCATCGTCATTATTGGGGGCGTCTTGATCATCACCGTGCTGGGAGAAAACAGCATGATGCAACGTTATAAATATGCGCGACAGATTGCTGAACTGGAAGATGAGATAGAAAAGCAGGATATGCGATTCATGCAAGACTCGCTAAGACTGGAGGAGATGGATCGCAATCCTGAGGAAGTGAGAAGGATTGCGAGAGAGAGGTATTTCATGAAAGCGAGCGACGAGGACATCTATGTGCTCAGTGACGAAATAAAAGACAAAAACGACTATGCGCCAGTTAAGCAAGATTGAAACATACATCTATCTGATTGGAGGATTGCTCATGACTGTTGGGGCCGGATGCTGTGCATTCTTGTGGCATCCCAAGGTGTTCTCGTGGGTCTATTTGCTTGGAGCGATACTTTTCGTGGCCATGCAGGTGAGGCAAAGATACGAAGGAGACAAAATCGTACTGAAAAGATTAAGGCGAATCATGCTTGCTTCAGGAGTCTTTTTCATCATTGCAGGAGTGTTGTTGGTTGACACTCATTACCACTTTCTTGCATCATTGATGCCTTATCAAGATTACATAGCATACATTTACAACAAATGGGTCATTTTCCTCTTGGCGGCCGCTGTATTGCAACTATATTCTACACATAGAATTTCAAATGAATTGCAAAAAGATTGAAAAAATCATAAAAAGTGCCCTCGCCAAACCAATAAGGGAGGGAAAAGTTTCCATACATCGATATTTGATTGTATTTTTGTCATTGAAATTAATTTCGCATATCTAAATATGAACAACAAACTTTCTGTCTTTATATGTGTCGTGCTGGTCACGGGGTTGGCTTCATGTATGAAATCATACAATATTGAAGGGTCGACCGACCACCCAGGGCTTGATAACAGTTTTGTTTATCTCAAAATAGCTAAGGGGAATTCGTGGACAAACATGGATTCAACAGAGGTGATTCATGGGAAATTTGGTCTTTCCGGAACCACCGACAGCTTGAGAGTGGCATACCTTGTCAACGACAGGTTCATCATACCATTGGTGCTCGAAGATGGAATGATTAATGTAAAGGTGAACAAGGACAGAAGGATATGGGGAGGAACCGACCTCAACGACAAACTATTCCAATTCTTTTCAAGATATGACAGCTTGAAAATACGAGTAGATGATTTGGATCATGAATATAATTTGGCATTCATGGACGGGGAGGATATGCAGAATGATGTCATTCCAAGACTAAATAAACAATACCAGTTGATCAATGCATCAATGGACTCGCTTTTCACCCAGTCGGTTGTTGAGAATTTCGACAATGTATTAGGGCCGTTCATCTTCATGACTTATGCACAGACACAGCAATTCCCCGAGATGACTCCATGGGTTGTTGATATCATGAGTAAAGCTACCGACAAGTTCAAGAATGACCCTCTTGTTTCTGATTACATCAACAAGGCTAAACAGATTCAAAACCGAGCCAATGGATTGGAGCAAGTGGCTCCCGCGGCTCCAAAAGCATCGCCGAAACCTCCCACGCCAAACGAGATGGCGGCTTCTGCGGGGAAAGAGAAAGGAGATACATCAAAAGTGGTGAAGAAAAAGTGATGAAACGATATGCGTACGTTGCTTTCTGGTGCCACCATCGTCAATGAAGGAAGGTCCTTTGTGGGCCATCTGGTCATCAAGGATGACTGCATAGAAAAGATTTACGAAGGTACGAACGCACCTTGTGGCATTTACGATGTTTGTGTGGATGCCTCAGGGTGCTTTCTTTTGCCCGGCGTCATTGACTCTCACGTGCACTTCAGAGAACCCGGACTCACAGCAAAGGCTGACATCTTGAGCGAGAGCAGGGCGGCTGCATGGGGGGGGGTGACTACATTCTTCGATATGCCTAACACCATTCCGCAGACTACGACGCTGAAGGCACTGGAAGACAAATTCAAAACGGCTGAAAGAGGATGTCACGTCAATTACTCTTTCTTCTTTGGAGCCACCAACGACAACATCGACTTGGTCTCACAAATCGACCAAAGACGTGTCCCCGGAATCAAGGTGTTCCTGGGGGCATCCACTGGCAATATGCTGGTGGATAGGCGTGAAACACTAATACGGCTCTTTCGGAATGCATCCATGCCCATTGTAGCCCATTGCGAGGACAATGGGGAAATCAATCGTCAAATGGAGATTGCTATCAGCCGCTACGGTGATGACCCGCCGGTAGAATTGCATCCTCTGGTGCGCTCTGCCAAAGCCTGTATCGAATCTTCGACATTTGCCGTCAATCTGGCTCGGGAGACTGGGGCGAGGTTGCATGTGGCTCATGTCTCCACACAACAGGAACTGTCGCTCTTCCAATCTTACAAAGAGGGTGACGAATTGCCCAGAATCACCGCAGAGGTGGCCTTGCCTCACTTGTTGTTTACCAAGGCTGACTATTGTTTACGGGGGGCGTTGGTCAAATGCAACCCAGCGGTGAAGACTGAGGAAGACAGGAAGGCGTTGCGACAGGCTCTCTCTGATGGAAGGCTGTTCACCGTGGCTACCGACCATGCGCCGCATCTCAGAAATGAGAAGGTGGGAGGATGCAGGAAAGCGGCGTCGGGAATGCCCATGGTGCAGTTCTCGCTCATAGGAATGCTGAGACTGGTCGACGACGGATGGATTTCTATGGAGAGGTTGGTGCAGCTGATGTGCCACCATCCGGCCATGCTGTTCGAAATACAAGGAAGAGGTTTCTTGAGACCGGGATACAAGGCCGATGTGGTACTGGTCAGGAGAGGTGAGCCCTGGACGCTGACAAATGAGATGGTGAAAAGCAAATGTGGATGGACGCCTCTTGAAGGTGAGCGATTCAATTGGCGGGTCGTGCATACTTTCTGCAATGGGAGACACATTCTCGACCACGACTGTTTCGATGACAGCGTGCAAGGGGAGGAAGTGAGGTTCCGTGACAAAAAATGAGGAGGATTTTCAAATATGCCATACATCAGGTGGAGCCATACGTCAACTGGCTCTATTTCTACCATGCTTGGCAGATGGGTGGAAAACCTGAGGAGCTGCGTAAGAACCTGAGGGAGGATGCTGAGGACTTGCTGAGGCTGTTTGACTCTTCATCATACCATACGTATGCGGTTGTAGGATTGTACGACGCACAGGCTGAGGGTGACGACCTCGTGTTGGAGGGTTTCAGGATGCCCTTGTTGAGACAACAGCAACCCGACCCGGAGACAGGGTCGTGTCTCTGTCTGGCTGATTTCGTCAGCCCTGCCGGTGCTGGAGTAGACAAGGTGGGGGTGTTCGCTGCCACTGTTGACCCTATGATGGAAAGGGTGGGAGAGGATGACCCTTACAAAAGGTTGTTGGTTCAAACCGTGGCAGACAGGTTGGCTGAGGCTACTGCGGAGATGCTCCATGAGGAAGTGCGCAAGAACTTATGGGGGTATGCGCCGGAAGAAAAGCTATCCATCCAGCAGATCCATGCGGAGCAATTCCAAGGCATCAGGCCGGCGGTGGGATACCCGTCTTTGCCTGACACCAGCATGAATTTCCTCATCGACAGGCTGATAGGCATGGGGGAGATTGGAATAAACCTTACTGAGAACGGGGCCATGAGACCTCACGCGTCGGTATCGGGGTTGATGATTTCTCATCCGAAAGCCAGGTACTTCAACCTGGGGAAGATAGGAAAAGACCAATTGGCTGATTATGCAAATAGAAGAGGCATCCCTATGGAAATGATGGGGAAATTCCTCGCTTCAAATATCGTGAAAGATAACTGAACTATATTAGACTGTAATAAAGATGATAGCAAGAGCCTTTTTGTTGTACGTCGCACTTATCATGTTGCCCGACCTCAGCATCTACCAGCACAGCATCTCAAAATGCTCGTGGCGCTGGAAGATGGCGTGGTGGATGCAAACTTTCGCGATGATGGCTTATACCTGTTGGTTGGCTCTTGAACCTGACTTCACACCGCATCCGCAAACATCGCTCAACATTTATTTGTTCATCATGGGAGTGTATGTCATTCCTAAAGTGTTGATTGCCTTATGCGGTGCAATTGGTAGTTTGGCGAGGATGATGGTTCACTCCCGAAGGAATTGGGGAATACCTCTTGGGGGCGTGCTGGCTGCACTATCCGTCTATGTGACCATTTATGGGTCAACCATAGGTTTCAACAAATTCGAAGTGAAAAGGGTGGAGTTCACATCCTCAAGGCTGCCAAAGGAGTTTGATGGATATCGCATCGTGCTCTTCTCCGATGCACATGTGGGAAGCTTCACGGGAAATAGCAGGAAAGTGCTGGTCGACGCGGTGGACAGCATGCTTGCGCTGAAACCCGAT
>Ga0310694_10001617_pt1 | contig 25064 bp, 13 predicted proteins | sample 174DNAGHGhighgp2_FD_203884 | JGI IMG/M metagenome (GOLD analysis project Ga0310694, IMG submission 203884) | Sheep rumen microbial communities from Palmerston North, Manawatu-Wanganui, New Zealand - 1742 DNA GHGhigh gp2 (v2) (version 2) | ecosystem: Host-associated > Mammals > Digestive system...
CAGCCTTTAGGCGGCGCCTGCCTCGGCGGACAGAATATCATGCTGACAGAGGCTCATTGTCAAGTGGATCGTGGAATAAATGCGTACCTGAAGATAGGTCTTACCCACTACAAACGACGAATCACCATATTTATTAATTATAATTTAACCCGAATTATTCACGAAACTTCGGAACGCTGTGAAAAATTATGAATTTCTAAAAATCAATTTTCAAAAGTGAAAATTCGGAATATTTGCCACTATAAAACAGTTCGAGATGGTACACCTATCCCGTAAATATATTTTTTTGATTTTTCGATTTTCAAAATACTTGGTTTTCCACAACTATTCATTCAGCTGTACATAAAGCTGTTGAATATTGATATACGTTTCTATAATATCGCTCTTGTGTACGCAATTGCTGCAGAACTTAAAGTATTTGTATCTGGACTTGTATACAATTTTTCCTGCTACTTTGAATATAGCCATACGTATAGTATTGGCATTACAGTTTCTAAGTCTTTTACTCAAGGCAAATCTTCTAAACAGATTGAAGATGTTGTATGCAAGCGCATGGATAAGAAATCGGTTAGCGTTTACAGTCATCGACTTACTGCTGACATGTCTGAATCCAAATTCGTTCTTACCTTCCTTGATGAAGTTTTCCATAGCACCGCGTTTACAGTATGCATTGATGAGCTGCTGCGCTTCGCTTTTCATTGAAGTAACAACAAAGGTGTACATGTAAATCATCTGGCCGTATGGTTTTTCAATTTTGAAAACAACACGTCTCGGGTGCTTCCACGATGAAGCCTGATATTCGAATTCTCCATATGTACATGCATAGTCAAGTGAATTCAAATCTACAGCTGTTTTCAAATCTTTAAGTTTAGCTTCTGCGAGCTGTCTGAGTACATTATTTTCCTTCAGCCTGATTACATAGCTGATACCATACTTTTCACAAAGATCATATATTTCCGGAGCTGCAAAACCGCTGTCTCCTCTGAGCATACAGTTCATATCAGGATATGATTCAGTATACTCTTTGAATATTGGTTCAAGAAAATCTGCAGCATCTTTACTGCAGTATTTTGTTCCTTCGCGTAATTCAGCTCCAATGAGGTCTTTGGTTAATGCATCATAGCATAGTAATGGATGATATCCAACGTTCTGATAATGAAAGTTGAAGGCTGTGCCTTCCTGATTCCCATAAGTATCAAGTAATGTTGAATCCAAGTCAAAGACTATGAATTCAGGTCTTTTAATTGCATAAGCTATTCTTCTTAACTCAGTCAGTATACAGTTAAGCTGCTTGATTGTAGTTTCATCTGCGCGGCTGAAAAATCTTGACATTGATGACTGTGAAGCAATGCGATCCTTGTTTAGGGAAGTTGTGAGAACATGTTCATGAGCAAGCTCGTTAGCATCGTAATCGTTGTAGTATGAAAGAAAAATCTGTGAAATTGCCTGATGAAGATTATCTGCGTCAGTGTGAAATCTAACAGCGAAATCTTTTGTTTTAAACAGCTGAAACAGCTTTTTTATACCTGTTACATGCATGAATTCTTCTATCAAAAGGGCACCGGAATCTGACGTTAAATCGCCACCATCGAAATTAAATTTCACAGAACTATTGAATTTAAATGAAAAATCGTTTATACTATTATTCATGAGAGCTTCTCCTTTGTTATTTTGTTGTTTGGTGATTTCAATTATAACAAATTTGAAGCTCTTTTTCTATACCATAGCTTCACTTTTTAGGTGAAACATGAAAAACTTTTTAAATTACATGATTATGTGGCTGAAAAGAGTTTCTTTATGCCGCGATGAATAATTCAGGTTAAATAGTTACGCTGGACGTGACGTCAGTTTTTAATGAAAATAGCAGTGTAAACAAACAGGTATGTATGCTCAGTAATACATACCTGTTTGTGCATATAAAAGGTACAGCCGCCAGAGCGTCTGTACTATAGAATACCGCCTGCAATGCAGCCGGTACAGAAAAGTTGTTTCTCTTGACATTTACTACGAAATTTGATATACTGGTTCAGGCACTATGAAAAATAATCATATACAAACAATGATTTATAGTGCTAATTCAATAAAATTTTAATTTGAAAGGATATCAAATGCGTAAAGTAAACAGGATTATATCAGCATTTCTGTCAGTGGCGTTTTTGTTTAATAATACGAATTTTGATACGGTAATAAAAGCTGTATCAGAAAACGCTCAGGAAACAGAGAAAAGCGAAGTAACAGAAGCAGAAACAAAAATCAGTGAAGAAACTGTGGCAGAAACGTCGGTCAGTGAAACAGAAGTAGTTTCCGGCATAACAGTCAGTGAAGCTGCAGGTGAAATTACAGAAACATCTTCTGCGGAAACGTCTGCGGTAACGTCAGTTACAGGAGTATCCGGAACAGCAGAAACAACGGCTGTATCAGAAACTTCTCTGACTTCGGTGACAGAAGCTGATAATAAAGATAATGAAACGGCTGTCGATCCGCTTTCATCAGATACATCAGGAATAGTTTTTAAAAGTGAAAATACATTTGAAAACGATACTGAAATAGATTCTGCTCCGAAGACAGAGTATTCGGAAAATACTCTTGTAAAAGGAAATCTGACAATAAAGTCCGGAACGGAGCTGCATGTAAAACAGGGTGTTGTTATTGAGATCCAGGGTGATTTGATAATTGAAGAGGGTGCAGCTCTGAATGTTTCAGAAGGAAAAATAAAAACGGTAGTAAAAGGAAACGTTGTTATCAAAGGAAAAATGCATTATACCGATTCTACAGTTGTGATCGAAGGAAACCTGACTGAAGAGGGAAATGCAGAAATTCAGGGTAATGGTACTGTTGTATTAACAGGCAGCAAACAGTAGCACGTCGATACTCACAGCAGAATATACAGACTTGTAAATAAAAACACATCCGGTGAACCTCTTGCGTTTGATGACAGTCTTAACTTTGAATCATATGAAGACAATGGCAGTGGTATAATCACCTTTAAAAAGAATGACAAGGGTGAATATACTGAAGAAGCTGACACTGTAAAAGTTAAAAACAAGCTTACATTTTGGAATTCAGGTGCTTCTGAAAAAGAGCAGGAGCTTATAATTTACGGCGGACTCTGCATAGCAGATAATGTAGATATAAATATTTCAAATGATCCTTCCGCCAAAGCCACATTAAGGATCAAAGGCGATTACACACAGGAAGGCGGATACTTTAAAACTGTAGGACAGAAAATGACTGTCGAAGGTGATCTTGTTCTGAACGGCGGAACATTTGAAGTAATGAATGCAGGATCAGAAGTTTATGTTTCCGGAAACATGACGCTGCAGAATGAATCCGTACTTGTTATGACGCAGTCAGATACGAAGATCATTACTGACGGAAACTTCATTGTCAGAAACACAAAGGCAAATAACCTTAAAAACGGCGTAATTGAAGTAAAAGGTGATTTTACTCAGGAAAGAAGTGGTGACAATTTCAGGCTTATTGAAGCAGAAGAAAATATATCAAAGGAAAAGCTGCCGGAAGTAAATAACCACAAAGTCATACTTAACGGAACAGGAAAACAGAAGATAAGTTTTGAAACGCCTACCCTTATCGGCTCAGACAACAGTGTAAAAGAGAGAAATGCACAGTTTGCTACACTGAAGATAACGAAGTACCTTGAGGAGTATGAAGTTACAAATGACCTTTCATCGGAAAGAATATTTGAATATCTGGACGAACCTCAGAGAGATGCAGATGATGCATTCCAGTTTAACAACGGTGAACCATACAGGATCAGAAGGAATCTTAACTCACCGTTATCAGATTTTGAACTGATATACATAAACGGGTATATTCATGCACTGGGTGGTACAGATGAATCAGGAGCTGTACGAAATGAAATACTCAGGTATGATATTAATAAGAACAAATGGGAAAACGCTGGTTCTCTTAATATCGGCAGAGCTGATTATGCATCGGCTGCAGTAAACAACACTATCTATGTGACCGGTGGCTATGACGGAAAGAACATAGTTGAAAGTATGGAAGCTGTATCTTCAGACGGAAAATCTGAAACCGTGAAACTCGCTGAAGGCAGCGCTCTTATCGCAAGAAAGTCCCATAAAGCAGTTTACTATAACGGAAAGATATACATTATTGGCGGTGAAGATGAAAACGGCAATATACTGAATACTCTTGAAATCTTTGATCCGGTAACTAAAAAAATTGAAATCGGTGAAGTAATGCCTGCAGCAAGAAAGAATTTTGCTGCTTCCCTTTACCTTGACGGAGAAAATTTCTGTATTGCTGCAGCTGGTGGTGAAAACAGTACCGGAATACTTAAAAGTGTTGATTTTTACGATCTCAAAACAGGCAAGTGGACGTCCAAAGCTGATATGAATGTTCCGAGAAAGGAATTCGGACTTGAATACATAATGGGTAAGCTTTTTGCTGTGGGCGGTGTTACAGCTGAAAGTGAAAACGGTGCAGAATATGCTGAATCAGCCGAAGGATTTGACGGTGAGAAATGGATCACTTTAAAAAATGCGGCAGGTGAAAATGTTGTTCCGTCTGAAAAACGCGGAAACTTCGGTTCAGTCGCAGCATATAACTCGGTATTTATTGCAGGCGGTGAAACTCCGGCTAAGAGCGATACTTTTGAACAGTTTATGCCTCTTGATATTCCTGCAGTAAGATTCAAAGGAAACTCAAAGGGATTAAACGGCGACTTTACGCAGGAAGAAACAGATCTTTCTTTTAACGGTCCTTTATCAGATTTTTCACTTGACCGTGTATTCAATTCACAGTTTATAGATGAAGCAAGTGATTTTCTGGGCTTTGGATGGAAATTCGGCTTTGAAAGTTCTCTTAAAAAGATAAAGAACTGCGCAGGAAAAGTGAACATCAGTTATCTTAATGTACGTGAAACTCCGCAGGGAAGAATCGTTGGCGGTGTTGAAAAAGGTACAGTTCTTGAAGTAACCGGTACTAAGAAAGACGGTTATGGTCAGCCATGGTATGAAATATCTGCGGGATCAGGTAAGTACTATGTTTTTGCGGAATATGTAGATGTTGATGAGAAAAATAAAGATGCAGTAGCAGTTACATATCCTGACGGAATGAAAGGATATTTTACCGGCAATGACAAAGACGGTTATCATGCTAACTTCGGTACATATGATAAGATTGTTTTTACAGATGAAAACACCTGTGAACTTACTACGAAAGAACAGGTAAAGTATGTTTATACAAAGGACAGTACAGGAATTTACCGGAATTCTTCTGTAACAGACAGGTACGGAAATACTGTAAAGATAAACTATAGTTATGATTCGGAAAAGAAACAGGGGACTGTCGAAATAACCGGCTGTAACGGAGATAAAATAACTGTAAACCGATCAGGAAATGATGTTACAGCTACTGACGGATACGGACGAAAAGTAGTCTACAAATTAAATGAAGCAGGTGATCTTGCTGAGGTCACAGATGCGGCAGGACTGAAAAAGACTTATGAATACAGCGGTAAAAACATTGTAAAAGTAACGGAAACAAGCGAAAGCGGAACAATAACGCTTTGCAAAGTTGAATATGACAAATCGGGAAGGATCTTTAAATATACTGATGCTGACGGCAATGAAAGCTTCAATTACTATGAAGATGTCTACATGGATGAAAACAATAAGGCAGCCGGTATCGCAGGTGATCTCAGAAGATGTGTTGTTGATCCGAAGGGCGGCGAAACAGTTACAAAATACAGTCTGGTTGAAAAACGCCCGGTAAAAGTGATCGATGCAGCAAAAGGTGTTGCAACGTACAAGTATGAGATTTTCTACAAAGACAGTTATGTTGATGTTACAAATCTCAAAGACAGTGATGAGCTTTATGAGACGTACAAGGAAATAATTAAAGGACAGTATCCGACAAGGGAAACTGTAACTGATTCCAATTCACAGACAACTGTCATTGAAAAAGACGAAAGAGGAAACGTAACAAAGAAAACAAATCCGGACGGCAGTTTTACAGAATACAAATTTGATGGAAAAAATAATCTTGTTGAAGAAATCTGCAAATCCGGCGAAACGGTTTTAAGAAGCACAAAGTATAGCTATGATGAAAGCGAAACTTTCCTTAAATCAGTTGAATACGGAAATACAGGCAGCAAAGAAACATATGCTTATGATGATTCAAATCCGGTAAAAGGCCTTGTTAAAACTAAGGAGACAGTCAGAAGCAGCGAAAAGACAGTAAAAACCGAATATTCGTATTATGATGACGGACGACTCAAAAGTGAAAAGACAGGCGACCGTGTTACAGAATACGGTTACTGTTTCGGTTTTTCTGACAGTACACCTGAAGTGGATGTAAACGGAAAGAAAGTCGCACTTGAAAAGCCGAATAACAACTTTGAAAAAGGTATTTTCTATGTTCAGGCAAAGAGAAATCCGAATGGAAATTATGAGATCACATATCATGACAGAAAATATAATCCTGTAAAGACTGTGATTTCGGATGCATCCGGAAAAGAGAAAAGTACATCTTTATTCGTATACGATAAATACGGAAGAAAGATAAGAGAGGTAAAACCTGAAGTATATGCTGCAGCTCCGGATATGGCTGACACGCTGGCTTCTTCATGCCATACTTATAAGTACAGTGGTTCAGGTCTTCTTACTGAAGAAACCGATGATGAGGGAAATACAACTTATTATGAGTATGACAAGGCAGGTAATCTGGTAAAACAGACTGAACCGGGCGGAGCTGTTTATACATATGAATATGATGCACTGAACAGGCTTATTACAAAGAAATACAGCGACGGAACAAATTCAGCTCTTCTTGAAAGCTTCTCATATGAAAGAGGCGGAACTGCAGACAAAGCTTCAAAGCAGACTCATACTGAATACATCGACAGCGTCAATAAGCGTGTAACAGAAACGTTTTTTGACTACGCAGGAAGAGAAACTGTTTCAGAAACTCAGTATAAGAGGACAGAAAAAGAATACTATGCTGACGGAAACTTAAAGAGGGAAAGAGTATTTGACAAGGCTGCTGATTCAAAGTGCATTTCCGATGTACTGTATTTTTACAATGACCGCGGAATGCCTGATCTTACGCTGACAGGATACAAACCAGGTGAATCATATTTTATCACCAAAAATCTCTATACCAAAGACGGACTTCCGGAATATGAAATAGTATACACGGATGCTCAGAAGGTGGATCCTTCATCACCTGTAATTCCTGAAAAAGCAAAAGCAAGCGTAACAAAGTATGAGTACGATGAATCAGGCAATGTACTGAAGGAAAGTACTTTACTTGATGAATTTGCGATAGCAGATCTGTCATCAGCCAAATTTGCAGTAAAGACTGAGCGGGAATATGACGTAACAAATAATACGGTTACAGAAAAGTCAGGAAAGATAAAAACAGTTTATGTGAACAACTATCTTGACAAGACGGTAACTGTAAAGAATACAGCAGACAGTGCTGACATTACCGGAACTGACGGAAAGGGTGAAACCGAACTCATAACATCGAACAGTTATGACCGAAACGGAAACCTGATAAAAACTATAACACCGTCCGGTTATGTAACTGAATACCGTTATGATAACCTCGACAGGCTCACAGAAACCATTCAGAACAATGTTCCGTCAGAAGACGGCAGCGACAGTACAGGAACTCTTACAGAAAGCCTGAGTTATAACTGGGCCGGCAGTGTTACAAAGAAGATACTGAAATTCGGCGATCAGGTAAAATCAGAATCTGCGTATTATTACGATTCCAGAAACAACATGATTCTGTCAGTTGATAAAACTGGTGACAGTGAAGCAGCTCATGCGTATGAGTACAACAATGCGGGACTTGTGACCGCAGAAGCATCACCTGAAAGTTTTGCCGGAACAGAGGAAGAGGATCCTTTAAGCAGATACACTGTTTCAAATGCTTACGGATATATTAAGTATACCTACGATAATGCCGGAAGACTGAAAAACAAAAAATACAAAGGAAGAACATACAGATTTGATGATGAAACCGGTACAATGAATGCTCTTGCAGATGCATTTGTGATAAAGGCGTATGAGTACGATGCAAATGACAATGTCATCAGAGAAACAGAAGGTGAAGAGTACGCTAAGTCTGAAGCCAGAAGCAGAACATTCACCTACAGCGGTACAAATGAACTGATTTCAGAAAAATCACCTGAATGTGATCGGGAATACAGCGTTCTTTACGAGTACGATGCTCTGGGTAATATCACACTTGAAAAATCACTTAAGGGAACTGCCGGGGCAGAAAAGTATGAGGTGACAACAACTGACTGTACACAGGGTGCCGACGGCATCACAGTATTTACACAGAAAACCTTTGAAGGAGAAGGCGAAAACATAAGTTCTGCATCTCCGCTTCTTTCCGTTAAGAGCTGGAAAACAGATATAAACGGAAACACCATCGAGGAAAGTGTCGGAAAAAATACGGTAAAAACCGAATACAACAGTCTCGGCTTTGAAAGCAGATCAGTAACTGAAACTGACCGCTATACTGAAAACGGATCAGAAAAGGCCGTAAACAGCGAAATAAAGACTGTTTATGATAAGGAAGGCAATCCGGCAGTTATAATTCATAATTCAGGTATCACTGAGATCAGGGAATACGATTGTCTGAGAAGAGTAGTATCAGAAACAAAAGGAAAACGTCCTGAAGGTGTTTCAGATAATAAGTTAAAAGCTTCTGATCTGACAGAAAGTGTTACACATAAGTGGACATATGACGCAAAGGGTAATGTCAGATATGAATACGACGGAAACGGATTTAAAACCGAATACGAGTATGATGAACTTGACAGACTGACAAATACGGTAAAAAGATACGGAAAAGAAAGAGTATCCGAGAATAAAAAATCCTATGACCTTGACGGAAACCTTACAGAAGAGATCACACTTCTTGACGGCAAACAGACAGGTAAGAAATCATATCTGTATGACGGTCTTGGAAGAGTTGTACAGAAATCAGATGCAGATGTTCCGTATGAGTACATTGAATACAACAAAAACAGTGATCAGATAAAATCATATGACGCAGAGAAAGTACTGAAAACATTTGAGTACGATGCTGACAGAAGACTTGTCAGAACAAATCATGCGGGTGTATGTATCGAAGAACTTCAGTATGACTATGTCGGAAACGTAAACAGAAAAACTGACGGTGAAGGAAATTCAGTCATTTACTGCTATGATGTGATGGACAGGCTTGTAAAGGTTTCATCATCAGGGAAGGATTCCGAAAAGGAAACGGAAACCGCGTCCTACACATACAATGCTGAAGGAAATATAGTGACGAAAACAGCCGGAAGCAGAAATAAGATCACTTATCAGTACACAGCATCAAATCAGATAAAGGAAACAAACACAAACGGAAGAACAGAAAAGTTCTTCTATGACCTTGACGGAAACCTTGCAAGGTCAGTTGATCCGGCAGGAAATGAAACAGTATACACCTATACTGTACAGGGACTTACTGCGAAAGAAGAAGTTAAGTCAGGTGATAAGGTCGCTGTAAGCAAAACCTATACTTATGACAAAAACGGAAATGTACTGAAGTCATTGGTAAAGGAAAACGGTAAGGAAAACATTATTGTCAGAAGCTACGATGAACTCGGACGAGTAACAAAGAAAGAAGCAACCGGCAGTGTTACCAGCGAATTTGTATATGACATGTTTACTGAAGATGGTCTTCTGTATGAAGTAAACCGCTACAGTAACGGTGAAAGTTCCTCAAATGTTTATGACGGGTTCGGAAGACTGAAATATGTGTATTCGACAGATATCTCGAAAGGTGCAGACGATGCAAAGTGCACGGAATACACCTATGACGAAAAGGGCAGAAGAACAGGTATAACATATCCTAACGGAGCGAAGTCAGAATACACTTACTTTGACAACAATGATCTGAAGACACTTACAAACTCAGTTAATGATAAGGTAACTGAAACGTATGAGTACAGCTACTTTAAGAACAGTACGATGTCAGGCAAAAAGGAAACGATTGACGGAGTAAAAAAAGGCGAAACATCATACAGTTATGATGAACTCGGAAGACTTGTAACAATAACGGAAACAGGAAAAGAAAACAGAAACATCACATACAGCTATGATGATTCCGGAAACAGAATAAAGGAAGAGTCTTTAGAAAACAACATAAAGGAAACAAAGAACTACTCATACGGCGAAGGAGATCTTCTCATTGGTTACACTGTAACGACAGGAGACAGAAAAACAGATGAAGTAAAGTATGAGTATGACAAAAACGGAAACTTAACAAAGGAATTCGTTCTTGTTAAAAACGGTGCAGCATGTTCAGACAAAGACAAACCGAAAACAGTCAACACCTACGATGTACTGAATCAGCTTGTGTCCACTCAGACAGAAGATTTCACAGTAAACAATGAATACAATGCCGAAGGTCTCAGAATCAGCAAGGAAGTAAAGACTGAAGGTATTGACACACCGTCGAAAACAAACTATACTTATGAGTATGACAAGGTAGTATTCGAAACGGATGCTGAAAATCCGGATAACAATGTATGGAACGTACACGGAATAAACCCTGTATCAAAGAAAATCAGTGGAGAAATGTTCTGCTGCATGTACAACGGACACGCAGACATAACCGCAATGATCAGCGAAAACGGAGAAACTGCCGAAAAGTATTACTACGATGAATGGGGTAAGGAAACAGAGACATCAAAATACGGAGACATGACCGGAGACGGAAAGGTGACCGTAAGCGATTACTCTCTGCTTAAGAAACACCTGTACATCGAACCGCTGAAACTTACTTCAGAACAGAAGAAAGCCGCAGATCTGAACGCTGACGGCAAGGTGGATACATCCGACCTAAACACATTAAAGCAGATTCTTTTCGGAGAAAAGAAATACTGTGAAGCAGACACTAACAGAGACGGTTTCATCAATGAAAAGAACAGCATTAAGTATGCAGGGTATTACTACGACGCCGAAACCGGACTTTACTACCTGAACGCAAGATTCTACGATCCTGAAACAGCAAGATTCATCCAGCAGGACAGCTACAGCGGTAATATATATGATCCGTTAAGCCTTAATCTTTATACTTACAGCAATAACAATCCGATATCGTATTATGATCCGACCGGGCATTCGGTTAAGAGTGTTTTCAAAAAAGCTGTAAATAGTGTTAAGAAAGCTTATAATACGGCTAAGACAGCTGTAACAGCAGTAAAACCGGTTGTAAAGCAGAATATTAAAACTGCAGCAAAAACAGTAGTAACTCCGGTTGTGCAGAAAGCACTTCAGCCGGTAGTAAAGACTGTGCAGGCAATACAGAAGGAAACGGAATCAGTAAGAGGAACTTTTCAGACAGCAGTATCGTTAGGTCAGACATCAGCAGCCGGACCAGCAGTAAATGCAGCGTCGTCATATTATCAAGGAATAATAGATACGGTAGACAGTCAAATAAGCGGCCTGTATAAAACATATGAAGACCCTGTTGGAGTAATAGGTGAATCTGTAAGTGCATTTTTGGCGGATCCTAAAAACAATAATCCTGTAACAGCAATTGGCAGATACTATTACGAAGTCGGAAAAGCAAGCAATGTTCATGACTGGAATACAGTATCATATAAACTGGGAGTCGGAGCAGTAAATCTTTCTGAATTCTATGTTGGCGGAAAGATAGCAGGTAAAATGCCGAAAATCGAGGTATCTGCTCCAAATGTTGCTAGTAGTATAGCACGCAAACTCTCTGAAGCTAAGTCAAAAGCACTCAGTAAGTTAGGTAGTTATGCTGATAATTTCAGTATGCAGTCTCCTGAATTGGCCGGTGGAATAGACGGATCTGCAATACCAGTTAAATCAGAAATTGCTTCAAATGCTGGCGGCGTTAGATCGGGAGCTGGAAAGAATGTTTATTATAGCAACAATGGTGCTGGAAAGTCGAGTGGTAGAGGACATTCACAGGTTGCGGTTAATACCGAAAGTAAGCTGAATAATATCCCACCAAACCCAAATGGGAAAAAAGGCAGCATTGCTCATCAGAAAAAAATAAAAGAAATAGCAAATGATATTGAATTGAGAGGATTTACGCCTGAGTTTGAATATAAATATGATACATCTGGTGGATTGAAAAATACAAGATATGCAGATGTAGTAGGACTTGACAGTCAAGGTAGAGTTGCTGAAATACATCAAGTGGGAAGAAGTACAAAAAAATATGGCGCACCGGTATCAAGAGAGAAAAAAGCTATACGAGATATACGAGCTTCAAATGAGTATAATGGTGCAAGAATAAAATTTCATCCATATGATAAGTGAAAAGGAATTGGTGAATATGGGCAAGCAAATTAATTTTTATATGGATATGGAGACTGAAAAAAGATTTTTGTTATATATCAAAGAAAATGGAGTCTTAATTTACGAAGGTAATAACGAAAAGCCTACCGTGATTGATAGCTTACCAGATCCTTTTTCGGGAAAAGGTTGGTTTAAAGTTTATTTGTACAATAACATCGGAAGCTTAAAATTGAAGAGATTATCAACAGGTCGAGAGATTATTGACTGTATTGAATCACCAGTAATAGAGTTTACAAGGACAGTAATTAGAGAAGATTCTAAAGAAATCTCTAAGGGTAGATTATGGATTGAAACTAAGTATTATAGTGATGATGGTGATTTGATCATTAAAGATGATTTGTTGGAGGAGTGGTTCAAACTTTTAAGTAAATGGATAAAAAAGAATATACCAAAAAAAGAGTTTTTTAATAATGGTAAATTATACAAGGAATATATTTCGGAATCTATTCTTTCATATTTAAAATGTGATTATAAACTTATGTGACACAATAGCTCCTATTTAAATATAACAAGCAAATAGGTCGAAAAAATTTGCCGCAGGCGCACCATTTAAAAGGTGGTGCCTGCGGCACAATTTTAATAAATCTGCATTTGACTCATTGTGAAAAAATTATACTTATGAGTATGACAAGGTAGTATTCGAAACGGATGCTGAAAATCCGGAAAACAATGTATGGAACGTACACGGAATAAACCTTGTATCAAAGAAAATTGGCGGAGAAATGTTCTACTGCATGTACAACGGCCATGCAGACATAACTGCAATGATCAGCGAAAACGGAGAAATGGCCGAAAAGTATTACTATGATGAATGGGGTAAGGAAACAGAGACATCAAAATACGGAGACATTACCGGAGACGGAAAGGTGACCGTAAGCGATTATTCTCTGCTTAAGAAGCACCTGTACATCGAACCGCTGGAACTTACTTCAGACCAGAAGAAAGCGGCAGATCTGAACGCTGACGGCAAGGTGGACACATCTGACCTCAACACATTAAAGCAGATCCTTTTCGGAGAAAAGAAATACTGCGAAGCAGACACTAACAGAGACGGTTTCATCAACGAAAAGAACAGCATCAAGTATGCAGGCTATTACTACGACGCAGAAACCGGACTTTACTATCTGAACGCAAGATTCTATGATCCTGAAACAGCAAGATTCATCCAGCAGGACAGCTACAGCGGAAATATATATGATCCGTTAAGCCTTAATCTTTATACTTACAGCAATAACAATCCGATATCGTATTATGATCCGACCGGGCATTCGGTTAAGAGTGTTTTCAAAAAAGCTGTAAAAAGCGTTAAGAAAGCTTATAATACGACTAAGGCAGCTGTAACAGCAGTAAAGCCGGTTGTTAAGCAGAATGTAAAAGCAAATGCGGCGGCAGTTGTGAACACTGTAGTCAAAAAAGTAACAGCACCGTTAGCTAATACAATAAAAGCAGCTGCAAATAAAACAGAAAAAAAGCGAGAAACTTTTCAGACAGTACTGGATGTAGGTAAGTCGGTTCAGTCACCTGTAGTAAATGCATGGGCAAATTATGCACAGGGAGAGTATGATACTCTGGCTGGACAGATAAACGGATTTATAGAGTTTTCTGATAATCCGGCACAGACTATTGGAAATTCAGTAAATTATTTCCTGTCAGATCCGCTGAGAAATAATCCTGCGACAGCATTAGGAATGTATTATTACGAAGTAGGAAAGGCAAGCAATGTTCATGACTGGAATACCGTATCATATAAACTGGGAGTCGGAGCAGTAACCGTAGCTGAAGTTTTAGGTACAGAGTATGTACTTAAGGGCATTAAGGGGTTAAAGAAAAGCCCTGTTGCTAAGAATTCTGCCGGTAAGTCTTTTGCAGCGAATGAAATTAAAGAATCAGCTCCAGCTTCAAGTTCTGGAATAAGGAATCAGAGCAGGTATTCGCTGACCGGAGCAGAACATTATGAGGACCTTAAACATGTGTTTGGAGCTGATAATGTTAAGTGGGAGACTTTGAAAAAAGGAGCATCTAATTTCGAAGCAGATTCATATTCATATTATAAGTATAAACAGACATTGGTTAAAGAGGAAGTATTAAGCTATTCAAAAGAAATTATCACAGGAGATAAATTTGGTGATAAAAAAATGATTGCTGAACTAACTAAAGATGGTAGTAAAATTGAGGACTGGTCTAAAATGGAGTCTGATTATAAATATACAAATGAATATGGAACGGGTAAAATTCATTATTATAAAAATATTCGAACTGGAGAAGTAAGTTTTTATGATGCAAAAATGAAAATTCCTTCTGGAAAAATAGGAAAGAACTTGCGATATACCAAAACTGATAAAGAAGGGTTCTGGATTATTGATTTGGACGAAAATTTAATCCCAAAGGGAGTAAGAAAATGATTGTAAAAGCAATAAAAAATAGCGATAAAGAAGCAGTTAGCATTAATCAAATGTACTTTGTTATTAAATATGAGGAAAGCATCAAAGATGGCAGAAAAATGTTTTTAATTTTTGATGATTGTAGAACTTTATCATGGATAAAAGATGATTATCTTTCTATAGAAAATGATTCTTTGAATAACTATGAAAAAGAAAATTGTGATGATATGATTTGCTATTCATATGGTAAATTAAATAATGATTTTTTTGTTGATTTTTACAAAGAAAATGACTTGTCGATAAATGCGATAACTGAATTAGAAAGCATAATAATTGATGTTTTTGCTGAAGAACTTTCCACCAATGTGATAATTGAAAATCTTAATGAGCTTGGATTTCATGGGATATATATTGAATATCAGTTAAAAGCTTTTTTTAAAAAGGCTAATAAAGAAGATATTGTCTTATTTTCTGATATTATATGCAATAAATTTTCTGATTTGGATGAGAACCTTTATGAGATAATTGTTGAAAACATTGTAATATATAAGGACACGTCAATAGATAATCTGCTAACGGAAATTGTCACTAGCCCTTTGTGCAGCGATAAAGTTAAAGAAATGATTTTTGATTATTGGACTTAAATTCCAATCTGTTATATGTTAAAGCAATGCCTTTGAAATTCACATTTGAGTGCGTTTCAAAGGCATTTTAAGCTTGCATCCTGATACGCCGTCAGGCGGCCGTTTTCAAAAGCACGCCGCAGGCGTACCATTTTAAAAGGTGGTGCCTGCGGCACAATCTTATTAAAATCCACATTTGGCTCAATAAAAAAAGCTTAAACTATTATCCGGTTCGCAATAGTTTAAGCTTTTTTTCATACATTGTATTTCTTCACTATCCTCTTAAGTTTCCTGCCGAAGGGTTCGGCGAGGAACCAGAGGAAGAGGATGTTTGATACGGCATATGATATGGTGTAGGGGATAGCTGTTGTCAGGGCGGCGAGGTATAGTTTCAGGCCGAACTTTCCGTCGTTGTACGAAAGGACTGTCCAGATATCCATTATAAATGAATAGGCTATGCCGGATATAAATCCGTATATTATGAGATTTATCCGGCTTTTTTTCAGTACCGGTGCGAGAAGGCCGGCGGTAAAGCCGATAAGTCCCCAGGCGAGCATCTGGAAGGCTGTCCACGGGCCCTGACCGAAGTAGAAATTTGCAAGTATCGCTGTAAGTGCACCTACTAGAAATCCGGCTTCACCGCCGAGATAAAGCGCGGTTATTATGGTGATCGCGGAAACAGGTTTGAGAAAGGGGATGAATCTTCCTGAAAATGCAAGTGCGGTCATAACGGAAACTATTACAAGCCTCCTCGTGCCGGCGGATCTTCTTTCAAATCCTGCCGCGAAGAGCAGAAGCGAGAAGAGTGCGACTGCCAGTGAAACAAGGATATGCCGTTTCCGGTCAAATACAAATGCACCTGCAAGTACGAGAGACGGGATTATGACAAGCGGAACTGCATAGCGGATGAATTCACGGAGTTTTCTGCTCTTAATGACTGTCATGAGCATCATCCTTTCTGCCGTTGAGCGAGCATATTTCCACGGCTTCGGAAACGGTGACTATGTTTTTGTACATTTCTCTTGTCATACGGCTCACTGCTGTTGTGTAGAAACTGTTTGCCGGGAAGAATTCCTCCGGAGTGCCTTCCGAAACTATTTTTCCGTCGAAAAACATGGCACATCTGTCAGCACATTCAGCTGCGAACTCGATGTCGTGTGTGACGATGACTACGGTGACACCCTGATTTTTCAGGCGGTCAAGGATGTCCTTCATCTTTGATTTCCAGTCAGCGTCAAGGCCCTTGGTCGGTTCGTCCATGAGCAGAAGCTTTGGTTTCGCCGCAAGTATGCGTGCCAGAGCAGCAGCCTGCTGTTCTCCTCCCGAGAGATCGTAAGGGTGCCTGTCAAGCAGACCGGAAATGTCAAAAGGCAGTGAAGTGGTATCTGTTCCGCATTTTTCAAGTTCCTCACGAACCGAATCACAGAGGAAAACGGTCTGTACATCCTGCGGGAGAAGTGCGAGACATTCCCTGTAGAGCGAGCGGTTTCTGTATTCCTTAAGCTTTTTCCCGAAGACTTTTATCACGCCGCTGTACGGCGAAGCAAGATCTGCGGCAAGCTTAAGAGAAGTCGTTTTGCCGCAGCCGTTGCCGCCGAGAATGCAGAATATTTCGCCGGTGTTCACCTTAAAGCTTAAATCTTTCAAAACATCATCACCGTTACGGCTGTATCTGAAACGGACGTTTTTAAATTCCAGTGCAGTTTCTTTTTCTGCCGCTTCATGTGCAGGAGCCGGAAGGGCAGTGATGTCTTTTTTAAATGTCTTTTCAATGTAGTTCCGGCCTTCGCGTACAGTCAGCGGGCAGTTGTCCTTTCCGCCTGTCAGACCGTATATTCTAGCTGCTGCAGGAAGACCGCGCAGAACAGGCGAGTCGCCCTTTATTTCTGTAAAAATCTTACGCGGTTCACCGTTAAAGATGAGTTTTCCCTCATCCATTACCATTATTCTGTCGCACAGCGGGTAAGTATCTTCAAGCCGGTGTTCTGCGATCAGAACTGTCAGGGAAAGCTCTTCGTTCAGACGTTTTAACGCAGTGATAAATTCCGAAGCTGCGATCGGGTCGAGCTGGGCGGTCGGTTCATCGAGAATGATTATCTCGGGTGACATTACCAGAACGGAAGCGAGATTGAGCAGCTGTTTCTGACCTCCCGAAAGATCGGCTGTATTCTTTCCGTACCAGCTGCCAATACCGAAAAATCCGGCTGTTTCAGCAGTCCTTCGTGCTATTTCTGAAGCGGGTACTCCGAGGTTTTCGAGTCCGAATGCAAGTTCGTGCCAGACCTTGTCTGTAACTATCTGCTGTTCCGGTGACTGCATTACAAATCCTATTGATGAGGCTGACTGTCTGGAGGAACATTCTGATAGTGGTGCCCCGTGAAACAGTATGTTTCCGGTCGTTTCTCCGTTCGGCGATATTTCCGGCTTCAGAAGACGGAGAAGTGTTGATTTACCGCTTCCGGTAGAGCCGCAGAGGACGATGAATTCACCTTTGCCGATTTTAAAACTCACATTCTGTACAGCCTTTGAACTGCATTCAGGATAGGTGAAATTCAGATCTTCGACTCGGAATATTTCCATTTTATCAGAGCCTCCGTTTCTTTGAATACCGGCATCAGGACGAGCAGAAGGAATGCGGCAAGTCCGGCTTTTCCGGTCATATCAGGATGGATACCCGACATTTCCGGATAAAAATCAAATTCAAGACTTCCTTGTGCTGCTGCGACGATCACAGTACTCGCCAATATTACTGTAAGGATAAGAAAAGCAGTGTCGGTAAGAGTGAATGAAAATCTTTTCAGAGCGGTTCGGCGTCCTGTACCGAATCCGCGGGCTGCCATACTGTCAGCGGTCACTATACCATTTTCCAGCGCCCATGTGGAAACGGACGAGAAAATACGCATGCGTCCGGTAATGTCATCAATAATATTGTCGTCAGCATACAGTCCCATTGCTTTCTGGGTGTCGCTTACTTTCTGCCCCTGTCTGTTAAACAGCGGAACGTATCGTACTGCCATTGACAGTACCAGTGATATCTTCGGGGAGAGCAGCGATGTTATGTAGAGAAGCTTTTCGCTTGTCATTATCTGTGTAAACGACCGGAACATATATAATACTCCCGTAAGCATTGTTGCTGAGTTAAGACCGTAAAGAAGTGCTTCGAGTGTTACCGGATTGTCGTTCATTACAAACAGAACGGTTTTTCCGTTATGTGAGACAAGCGGATTGGCTATTGTAAGTATCACGTATAAAATCAGAAAAAACAGGTGAGTACGGATATGATTTCTTCCGTTTCTTACAAGAAACAGAAGAACACCGGCAGTCAGTGTCAGAAAACATATCACCGGATAGCTGCAGAACATTGCCGTGCCGGTGACAGTGAAGAACCACAGAGCAATGACTGCCGGATTAAGCTCATGAAACCGTACCATTTTCGTATACCTCATCAAGATCGTGACCGAGATCGCAGGTGTAGAGCCATTCTATTTCGTCACCGTCTGAAAGGACATACTCACCGCAGCCTCGCGACGGGGTAATGCCGTTTACATGGTACACCCATCCGGACAGATCGCCGAAGTCAAATTCGTAGATGTAGTTTATTCCGGCTATGTAGGAAAGGCCGTGTGCTGAACCGGCACCGCCCTTGTTTTCCACCTGTATGTTATAAACCCTGGCCGCTTCGGTGAGCACGTCGAAAACAGTTTCTCCGTTTTCTATGTCAAATTCAGTCTTTTTAAGTATCGTTCCGTCGGCCGGAATGTGCTCATCGTCTGATTTTCCAGCAATGGTGTCGCAGCGTATCTCAAGTGTTACCGTACCGGTTGCATCTGGCTTTTCAGATGATTTTCCATTGTAGTAATCATCTTTTGAGCTGAAATCATTCAATAAAACAAAAGCGGAAACAGCGGCTGCGGCGATAATGATAAAGATAAAATTCTTTTTATTACGTTTGCCGGCAAGGAAAAGTACGAGACATAAAACTCCGGCAGCCCCGAAAATAATAAGTACTATAAATATTTTATTATCTTTTTTGCCTGAGTCTGAAGAGCCGTCTTCGGTTTCCTTTTCGCTGTCAGTTTTGTGATCATTCTGAATATCAGAGTCTGAAGAAATGTTTTCGCTTATATCTGATGATACTGAAACAGAAGTTACTGAGACAGCAGCAGGTGATGTAACATTTCCGGTAATATCACTTACTGAAGTCATAGTTCCTGAAATCGTGTTTTCCGATACTGCAGATCCTGAAACGTTAGTGACAGAAACAGCTGTGGTATCAGTCATATTTTCTGAAGTAACTTTTTCGGCTTCCGTGACCGGCGTCTCTGTTACAGCTTCAGTCTCTGCGGGTCTTTCCACAGATCTGCGGTTATCGAAAACATAAAGTCCGGAGCGGCCTTCGCACATTCTTTTATAGGCTATAAGTGAGTAGAGTGCCTGAATGGTTGCAGTTTCGTTTGCTGCATCGCCTTTAATGTGTGAAAAACTGCCGTCATCGAGTCTGTATTCAGCTATCCCGTCAATAAGGCAGTTTCCGTTCTTAATAAATCTTTCGTCGTGAACACCGTCGATTCCGATCGATGAAAGAGCGACAAGCACCTGAGCCGCACTTTCCGGATTTGGCGTTCCGAAACTCTGGTATCCGCCGTTGTCCTGCTGTCTTGCCGAAAGAAATTCCACACCACGGTCAACGGCGTCATGAACAGACTGATTGTTTCCGTAGTAAGGCGCGAGAGCGGTGATAGTCATGGCGGTAACATCGATATCGCCGTATTCTCCGAAAAGAGCCCATCCGCCGTCACTGTACTGCATTGATACCAGTGTCTGTGCAACGCCGTAAGCATTGAAATCTGAACAGCTGTATCCGTTGTTTAAAACGTGAAGACCGTAAATATAGCTCATGATGCCCTGCGCGCCTATCGAGCTGTCGAGAATGTCTTCGGTATAAGGATAAGTACTTCCGGCTGCCGACAGAGCCAGTGCATATTTTTCCCTTGAAGTAGCTGAAGGTTCATTGTTGTTTTTAAGATAGTTTTCAAGATTTGATGCGTAACGTGAAAAATCGCTGTAACCGTACTGGCTGAGCGAAATTACATACCATTCGGAATCTCTGCCCGCACCGTCAGCGAGTGCTCCGTTTATTAAACTCTGTACATCGGAAGATCCGGTCTGTCTGCACTTATAATCAACGATACCGTCGATGAGAGACTGTACCTCACCGACGGTATATTCGTAAGCACCGGCTTTAGACGGATCAGAGCAGAATATGGTCAGAACGATGACCAGAGTGCTTATGATCAGTGATAAAGTGTTATTTTTCATTTTTTCTTCTTAATGCAAATGCTGTGCATCCTGCAGCAATGAATGCGATAACTGCTGTGCTGCTGCCTTTGTCACCTGTTGCCGGTGAGCCTGATACTGCAGAAACCTTCGGAGCTGATGTTGTGGTATCTTCTCCGAAATTTTCGTGGAGAACGACTGCTATTTTGCTTACAGATGCAGTTGCTGCTGAAGTGGTTGATTCAGTCGTTGCTTCAGCGGCAGTTTCTGAGACTGAAGCAGTAACTTCCGTATTTGCAGCAACATCAGCCACAAGTACCGGCGGAACAAGTGTAATGTCTTCTGATGAAGCACTGATAAGAATATCTTCACCTGCTTCATCGAGCTTTACCTTAACCTTGCCGTCTTTATCGGTTTTGAATTCAGTTGCTTTTCCGTTTATTGTTATGACAGCACCTTCAACAGGACGTGTGAGCGGTGTCCAGTTTGCATCATATGCCTGGCGTGAAAGAGTGAGCTCGATCTCGTCGCCCTGCTTTGCATCTGCAGTGTTTCTGTCGAACCAGCTGTATGAATCTGAGAAACCTGTTGTGTCTGAGTAAACAAAAGTGTAAATGCTGTTTCCGTCTTTTACTTCATCAGCGAGGGACATAGAAGCAATATTGTCAACGTAGATGCCGTAGCTTCCGCCGTTTTCAATGCCCCAGAGCTTGTCAAGTCTGATACCGCTGTATCCTCCTGTGTTTGCGGATGACCTGAATCCGGCTGCCGCACCGCCTGTGAAATTATCTTCGTGGGCAATGTAAAGAGCATCGTTTACTGTGAGCTTTCCGTCACTGTCGATGTCTGTTACACTTACTTCCTTCTGAACGAGGACAGGTGCACCGCCTTTTCCGTCTGAAATTGTTACGAGGACTTTGGTGTCCTGTTCTGCAGCGTCTGCAAAAAGAACTGCTCCTGAACATGAAACAAGAGCTGCTGCCGTGATAAATGAAATCAACTTTTTCATAATATATGATCTCTCCTAAAAATTTTAAAATCAATAAATTTTATTATAGCATTATTTTCAATAAAAATCAATAGAAAAAATTGTTTAAATTGCTGTCTGTTGTAACTGAATAGATTGTAACTTTAATCAAGGTTAATTGTCTGAAAAATTTTTAAGTGAATTTAAGCAAAATACTTTATTTTTTTCTGGTGCTGTGTTATAATATACTTAAGAAAACTGATCATGTCACGGACAGGTATGCTTTTACTGTTCCGTGAAAGGGATGACTTGAGGGGTTAAAGCATCTTTTCACACGTTTTGTCTTTTGTCTGCCAAATCATTAAACCCGAAAGGTCGAGTGAATATTCTATGAAAAAAGTAATAAGAATGATCGATATTGCTGAAAGTCTCAATGTCAGCGTCGTAACGGTATCGAATGCGCTTAATGACAGGGAAGGTGTAAGCCCTGAGCTTCGTGCAGCTATCAAGAAAACGGCTGATGATCTCGGTTACAAATATACGGTCAATGAACGTATCACTTCAAAAATCGAAAACAGAAACATCGGAATTCTCATGTCAGAACGTTTTGTGGGTGAAAAAGGCACGTTCTACTGGAGACTCTGTCAGGAAACTTCAAAGGAACTTCTTAAGAAGAATCTGTTCGCCATCAATGAAACTCTTTCAAAGGATGATGAAAAAGCCGGCGTTCTTCCGCGTATAATATCTGAAAACAAGGTGAGCGGACTTATAGTTCTCGGACAGATAAGCCGTTCATACATCGACGTGCTTATCAGATACGATGTGCCTCTTATCTTCCTTGATTTCTACGACAAGCATTACAATGTCGATTCTGTTGTTACTGACAATTTCTACGGCATGTATCTTCTTACTGACTACCTTATTGAAAACGGACACTCCGATATCAGATTTATCGGAAGACTCAATGCCACATCAAGTATCCAGGACAGATATCTCGGATATGTCAAGGCGCTTATGGAAAACGAGATATGTACTCAGAACAGCGACATACCGAAGGCTATCAATGACCGTGACGACAACGGTATAACGCTTAAGGAATTTGATCTTCCTGAAAAAATGCCGACCGCTTTTGTATGCAACTGTGACGAAACAGCGTTCAGGCTCATTTCCATACTCAAAGCAAGAAACATTAATGTTCCTGAAGATGTATCCGTAGTAGGATTCGACAACTTTATAGTATCGGATGTCTGCGATCCTCCTATAACAACAGTTGAAGTAAACATGAAAGCAATGGCCGAGGAAACAGTGGCATCCATGCTTAAAAAACTTGAAAACAAGAAATACCGCTCCGGAAGAAAGATCATTCTCGGCAAGACAGTTATAAAGGAATCAGTTAAAAAACTTAATTAGGAAAACACTGATTAAGCCAGCAATCCGGCTTCGCCGGATTGCTGGGGCGGGGAGATTGCGGGGCTTCGCCCCGAACCCCACGCTGATTTATGAATAAATCAGCTTTTCCTTAAGGAAACACGATTTATTCGTCATTAGTCCGCTTTTGTATTGAAATACCGGTACAGATATGTTATAATAAACAGGTTAGTAAATCATCAGGATTAGGATTATGTGTATTTGTGATTACGGGATAAACTATAACTAAATGCAGAAATGAGCTGAAGCAAATGATATATATAACCGGGGATACACACGGAGAGCACGACATCAGCAAGCTGCTGACAGATGACCGGGACGTATCTGACGGACCGGGAGAGAATGATTATCTGATAATCTGCGGGGATTTTGGCTTTCCTTTTCTTCCGACCGACTTTTCACCGGACCTGCCGGTGTCAGAACAGGCAAAAGTATCACGCTATACATATGAATTCCGCTGCAGATGGCTTTCCAGACGCAAGTATACGATCCTCTGGGTCGACGGAAATCACGATAATCATCAGTTCTGGTACAACCAGCCGGTTTCATACTGGCACGGAGGACTTGTGAATTACCATCCGCTTGCTCCTAATGTCATTCATCTCAAACGCGGAGAATACTACGAAATAGACGGTCATACCTTCTGGACTATGGGAGGTGCCAAATCTCATGACAGGCTCATGCGTATACCTGATGTCAGCTGGTGGGAGTCCGAGATACCGGACTACTATGAAATGAGCCACGGAATGTCCGTACTCGAGGAACATAACTACAAGGTCGATTACATTATCACCCACACGCTTCCGGCAGATCTTGAATATCCGGTGTGCAGGTGTTATTATTCACCTGAACCTACAGGTGTTTACCTTAACGAGATCTATAAAAGGACCGATTTCCGTTACTGGTTCTGCGGCCATTATCATGAGGATATAAACAGCGAAGCTTATAAAATACGTGTTTTTTACAATGATATCGATGCACTTGGCAATTACTGATTGCCGGGTGCTTTTTTATTACAGCTGAATTTGGTAATATGGTACTAAAAAATTACCTTGACAGCATAAATTTTATAAGCTATAATAAAAGCTGAAATATTGTGTAAAGGAACCACGCCGTTTTGTTTCTGACAGACTTTAATGACGGCGGAGATTTCAGATCATCGAAATCGTTTTCACTCATGCGGTATCTGAAAACGTATTTATGAAGGAGGAACTGATTTATGAAAAAACTGCATTCCCTGCTTATGGCTTCTGCAGTTGCTGTTACAGCCGTTTTTGCTTCGGCAGTGAACCTGAAACCTGACAGCGTATACGCTGCCGGTCAGGTAAACATCATGCCGATAGGTGACTCGATCACTTTCGGTCTCGGCGAAGACGGCGGCTACAGAAAATATCTCGACTATTCACTGCGCCAGAAGGGCATTTCATTTGACATGGTAGGACCTGAGGGTCAGAATTCCGCAAGTTTTAAGTATAACGGTCAGAACGTTAATTATGACAACAACCATGCCGGATACAGCGGATTTACCATTAAGCAGCAGTATCCGATACCAAGCTGGGGCGAAAACGGTCTTCTTGAAAGACTCAAGAGCAAGGATGCAGTAAAGAAAGCTGATCCTGACATCGTTCTGCTTATCATAGGCACCAACGATATGACTGCCAACAGAAACTTAAGCGACTGTGAAAAAGACCTTCACACTCTCATTGACTACATTCTCGGAAATATGTCTGAAGACGGTGTGATCTTCATGGGATCTATTCCTGAATTCACAGCATACGGCGGCAATGCACAGCGTGTTGCGAATTACAATAACACGGTAAAGAAGGTCGCAGAATCATACGGCGACAACGTGCAGTTTGCTGATGTTCATGGGTCACTTAACGGAATGGCAGACATGTCTTCCGATAACCTTCATCCGAGCGGTGCCGGTTATGAGAAAATGGGTAAGTTCTGGTCTGAGGTCATCTCTGATTATCTTGAAGGAGCTTCCGACACACCGGCAGAACCGGAAGAACCT
>Ga0310694_10001620_pt1 | contig 24961 bp, 18 predicted proteins | sample 174DNAGHGhighgp2_FD_203884 | JGI IMG/M metagenome (GOLD analysis project Ga0310694, IMG submission 203884) | Sheep rumen microbial communities from Palmerston North, Manawatu-Wanganui, New Zealand - 1742 DNA GHGhigh gp2 (v2) (version 2) | ecosystem: Host-associated > Mammals > Digestive system...
AACTGGCCCGCCGAGGTGAGGTTCGTCATCGAGATGAACGTGACCAGCGGCCAGCTCAAAAGCTTGGAGCCCGCGATGCCGAACGAGAACGACACCGCGAAGTACCCGAGGCCTATCGGAAGGCCGTCCTGGACGCCTTTAGAAAACTTCATGGCGACAAATATAGAAAAATTCTATAGGAAATCTATGCAAATATGCAAATTTACGCATTTTATAAGAAGGCGTAAAAACAAGGGAAGGCTTTGCCTTCCCTACTACGTGGATTATTTGCGTGGGCAGCTATCGGTGCAATATTTTCCTTGTTACTTCACCACAATGCGGCGGACCAGCGTGCTGGAGCCCGCGCGGAGACGTACGACGAAGCTGCCTTGACGGAGCATTTCGAGATTCACAGAGCCCTTCACATGCGCGAAGGTCGCCACCGGAGAGCCCTGCATGTCGAATACTTCTACCGACATGTCGCTTGCGCCCGAGACATGAAGCGTACGGCCGGCAACAGCCATTGAAAGCGGGTTTGATACGCGCGACATGGCGACTGTCGTGCCTTCGCTGGAAGAGGATTCAGGCTCGGCACTCGAGGATGTCAAAGGATTTTCACTCGAGGACGAAACCGGAGACTCGCTGGAAGAAGAAAGCGCCGAGCTTGAGCTGCTCGTCACGGAGGAACTGCTTTCGGGGGCAGTCACGACAAACGTAATCTCGTACTTCTGCCCGTTAACCGTCACGGTTTCTACAGCCGTACCTACCGGGAAGCCCTCGTGCACGGTGCCTTCAACGGTCACCACTTCACCAGATTCCTTGAAATTAAAGAACCAGATATTCCATGTATCGCGATTGAACGACCGCACATTGCTGAACGTGATGGTTTCAAACGCTTCGCCGCGAGCAACAGTCTGCTTCAGGCTACCCGTCACAACAACCTGGTTCGCATCGCTCGAAGAAGATTCGGCAGAACTGGAAGACGATTCTTCCGAACTGCTGGACTCAATTTCTACGCCCGAAGAAGACGCTTCGCTACTGCTCGATTCAATCGACGAACTGGACGAAGCGACACTTGAACTGCTTTCTTCAGAAGAGCAGCTTTCGATGCTAGACGACGATTCAGCGGAACTCGAGCTTTCCTCACTGCTAGAAGATGCGATAGAACTGGAAGACCGTCCTAATACCGTAATCTTGCCCGTTGCAGAAGTATTGTTGTCGAGACCGGTCACCGCTATCGTATAGTCATACACATAGTCGGTCAACGAATCGGCTACAATACCCGAAATCGTATACGTCTTCGCATTGTCATCCTTCGTTCCTTTTAGGCCAGCAGGTATTCCCGACAAAGTAATCTGTTTCATATTCTCGTACCTGTAGACAATCGGTTCGATGGCATCGCCCGCAGTCACCGTCTGCGTAGAATTCCCGCTAACAAGCTCGATCAAAGTCACCAACGGCTTATGCTTCACCGTAATCTTCGCGGAGGCAGTCGCATTGTTGTCCGGACCGTACACCGTCACCGTTGCCGTGTATTCCTTATCGGAAAGACTTTCGTCCACGGCGCCGGCAATCGTCAACGTTTTCGCGCTCTTGTCCTGAAGCATCGAGAATGTTCCCTGCGGAATCCCCGTCACCTTTGCAGAATCCATATTGGCATAGCTGAGCACGATAGGCTTGACGGAATCACCTGCGGTCACCGTCTGCGTCGAGTTGTTCGTCACAGAAACCGTCGTCGTTACCGGCTTGTGCTTCACGGTAATCTTGCCCGTAGCGGTCGCAGTCGAGTCGGCTCCCACCGCGGTAACCGTATAAGAGTATTCCTTGTCGCTCAAAGAATCGGCGACCGTCCCCCAAATCGTGAAGGTCGTATTGCTCTTGCTTACCACGCCGTTCAATCCGGCGGGAAGCCCGGCAACGCTCACCTTCGTCACATTCTTGATGCTATAGACGATGGACTGGATGGAATTGCCCGCAGTCACCGTCTGGTCTGCTTTCCCGCTCGTAAGCTGGAGCACCATCTGGACCTTGGAGGAACTCGAGGACATGCTGGAAGAAGAAGCTACGCTCGAGCTGCTCATCACGGAAGAACTGCTGGATGTCGGAGACGGTACAGGCTTAAACGCCAAACCGGAGCAGCGCACGTCATCGACATACAGGTAGTTCATGCTCGGCTGCGTACCCTTGATCTCCCAGGTGAACTTGGCGACACGCTTCTTGGAAAGCGTCACCGGCTCGGCCCAGGCTTCCTGCGACAGCATGTTCCAGGGGATCGTTACCGTCGTCCATGAGCCCGACGCGGCCTTTGTTATCTGGTGGTAGCCGTAATCCGTCACGTCGGTATCTTCGGCCTTAAAGTTGTGCGCGGCACCCTTGTACCTGTAGCTGATTTCGTTACAGGCCGAAAGGTCGTAGGCGGTCTGCGATTCGTTCAGGGCCACGCCGAGCGCCACATACGGGTCGTATGGGTTGTCGCCCTGCGAAAGCTTCACGCCGGTCACTCCCGCCACGTACTTGGTAGAATTGCCTGCCGTAGAGCCCGAGATGACCACATTGTAGCCGTCGTTCCTGCCGAGGCCATTGGAAATCGTCGATGCTCCCTTATCGCCTGCATCGGTATAGGCGTACCATTCGCCACCGGTAAAAGCAAAGCCGTCACCGTCTTCCAGGTCGTCGATGTAGTCGGTGTAGCCCGCAGGCAGCGAGCTGGAAGAACTTGCGATAGAGCTGCTGGATGTCGGAGTCGTAGAACATGCCGTATAGAATGACGGGAGTGAAGCGAACACATTAGTATTGACCCACTGACCGCTCGTCGAATAATTCCAGGCGCCACCGTCAAAGTACGAGGCCGTCTCATCCTTGTTCGAGACAGACCAGTTGGCTCCCGAAAGGTTGTGCTTCTTCATCCAGTTGTACCAATCGGTGCTATAAGAAGCGTTGAATCCACCGTTGCCACTAGGTGCCGAATTGCCCCATTCGGAAACGAATACGGAAAGTCCGCCGATCATCGCGTCTTCTGCATTCTTGCCCTGGTTGTCGATCGTATGGCGGTAGGGATCCTCGCCCGCATAGTAATGGAATGTATAGGCGATGTTATTGTCATTGATCGGATCCGCGAGTGCCGCGTTCGTATACTGGTCGTAGTACGGGGTTCCCACCACGACAAGGTTGTCCGAATACTGGCGGATCGTCTTGAGAATGATCCTCGCATAGGGAGCGATGCCGTTCACCCAATAGGTCCTCGCCCCGCTTGCATCCACCCACGAGTCGCCGCAGGAATTCTTCGGCTCGTTGTAGATTTCAAAAATCACGTTGTCATAGCCGCCCCACCTCTCGGCCATGTAGCCAAAGAACTGCTTGGCCTTGCTGGTATCACCCTCCGCACAATGGCTATGGTAGTCGATAATCACGTAGATGTCGTTATCGATAGCGGCCTGGACCACCGTATTCATCAGGCCCTTGTAGTAATCCATTTTGGAGAAATAGTTGCCGGCACCCCATTCCTCGTCGACACCCATGGGTGCGCGGATAATCTGAATCTTCTGGTCCTTTACTAATTTATCCACAGTGCTTGCCGTCCAGAAATCCGCACCGGCATCACCGCTCGCAATCGCCCAGAAAAGGCTCATGCCCTGCACGGCAACTTCGTTGCCATTGGTAACGCCCTTGCACTTACCATAGATCTGGCCCTTGCCGCTGGAATTCTTGCCCGCCTGGAGCTGGCCGTACTGGCTCACAGGCCCGACACGACCGAACGCACTCGCCGCCAACAGGGCAGCCATCAAAAGCGTAATCTTTCTCATACACACATCCTTCAAAGGTTACACCATTCCCTACCCCCAAATTTAATTTCTACACGCCAAAAATCCACGTGACAAAAAACACAGCGCAAACATTGCCGTTTACCTCAGTAAACGCGTCCCTGCCAACAGAAACAAAAAACCCCGCTTAACGGCGGGGCTTAAATCCGTTCGAAACGCTGCAACGATTAGTTTTCGTTGTTGTGCATTTCCATGGTTTCGCGGTCCATCGTGTGCTGCAGGTATTCCTTGAAGTCACGGTCGATGTTCACACCGTCAAAGTCCATGTCGTCGTTTTCCAACACGAACACGGCGCTCGGGTTATCGAGCCAGCCCACCACGTCCACGCCATCGAGTTTCATGGACTTGTCGCCGGCGAGAGCTGCAACGTATTCGACCTTGGACTTGGGCACCCAGCCCTGGCCGCAGCTACCCTTGACCAGGACATCGGTATCGCCGTCCTTGACGATGGTAAGTTCGTCATTGAACCCGGCAGTGCAGACTACGTTTCCACCACCCTTTTCCTTGGTGAGTTCAATATCACCGAGCTTGGATTTGACCTTATTGGGAGCAGCGAAGGCTGCAGCGACCATCAAACCAAGTGCCATTACGAAAAGCTTTTTCATATCGTTCCTCAAAAACAAGGTAAAATATTCAACAATGCATAAGGAATATACCTTTTATTTTTGCAATTGGTCACAATTTCTTTTAAATTTTTACATCATGAAGAAGATTTTTGCCATTTTTTGCGTTTTTTTAGCCCTCGCCTGTGCCTTTTTCGCCTTCCAGATGAAAAATCGGCTGGCCGAGACCTCCAAAAACGGCGAAACCGTGCTCATAAATATACCCAAGGGGAGTTCCGCCGGGCACGTTTTCGGCATCCTCCGCGAGAAGGGAATCTGGGACGACGAACTGGCCTACAAGGTCTGGTGCAAGCTTAACCCGCCCTCCCCGAAGGCCGGCTGGTTCGAGATACCCCCGCACCAGACCCTCGACGAAATTGCAGGCATCATCGGGAGCGGCAAGACCGCGGTACGCCGGGTGACCATACCCGAAGGTCGGGCCTCGTGGGAGATCCCCGCCTATCTCAAGAAGGCGTTCCCGGACCTGAACGAAAAACGCTGGAACGAACTCGTCCAGGACCCGAAGTTCGCCCGAAGCCTCGGAGTCGATGCGAACTCGCTGGAAGGCTACCTGCTCCCGGACACCTACCCCTTCCCCATCGACGCGGACGAGGAGACGATACTCAAGCAGATGGTGGCAGCGAACCTGAAGGTGCGCGACCAGTTCATGCCCGACTCGGCTAGTTCCATGTGGAAGACGCTCGGCAGCTGGCACAAGGTGCTTACACTGGCAAGCGTAGTCGAGGAGGAGACGGGCATTCCCGATGAGCGCCCGCTTATCGCCGGAGTATTCCACAACCGACTGAGGATTGGCATGCCGCTCGGGGCAGACCCGACGGTGCGGTTCATCTTCAGGAACCTGACCGGGCCCATCTACAAGAGCCAGCTCAACAGCGACAGCCCGTACAACACCCGCAAGTTCAAGGGGCTCATGCCGGGCCCGATATCGAACCCCGGGCGCAAGGCGATACAGGCGACACTACACCCCGACAAGACCGAGGCTCTTTACTTTGTCGCAAAGGATGACGGGAGCATGACGCACTTCTTCAGCAAGACGCTCTCCGAACACAACAAGTACAAGGACGTGGCGGCAAAGAACCGCGGCGAATAGAACGGCGGAATCTAAATCCTAGAACAGGTCGTATTCGCCGATTCGGATAAAGTAGCTATAGTTGTCGAAATCCGCGAGATCGCCGAAGGTTTCGCTATCCACGACACGAGACATTCCTGCATAAATCTTAACGGACTTGTAGGCCAAGCGCAGGGCCGGTTCAAAGACGAACCTGTGCTTTCCGAAAGTCGCGGTCGGATTTTCCTCGAAATCATGGACATAGGCAAAATTAAGCCAGAGTCCGGAGCCCCTGTAATGCAAGCCTCCCTGCAGGCGAACCAACCCATAATGGTGCGACACCAAATCCGGATTAATCCATTCCATGCTCCAGGGCGTCGCCGCGATGCGGGGGCGGATACAGTTGTCGAGGGGTTCAATCTCGAAGGATTCCGGATATACGTAACCGTAACCATGCTTATGGTACTTGTTCATCGCGAAGGCGGCAAGCGCATTCAATGTCACGAAGGGCTTGGGCGAAATGGCATACTGCGCATCGAAATACGAAGTGATGAATGTCGGGATAATCTCGTCGAATCCGAAGTCGTAGCCGATGGACGTAAGGCCAATATCGCCATGGAAGGCAAAGCCGTTTTCCGAGAACCAGACCCGTCCATCGCCCGAGACATATTCATAGCGCAGTTTCTGCGACGCAGGATACATCTCGAATTCCCCGCCCGGATAGTAGCGGCGTTCAAGTTCGTAGACGCGATCCGCAAAAAGGAAATCCGCAGAAACCTTCTGGTGCTTGTCAAACCTGTAGAACATGGATGCAAAGATATCGCTCTTCTTTTCGGAACGGATCCTGTAATATCCGGGAACGTCTTCGGCAAAGGTTTTTAACGGCTGGAGTTTCTGCCAGGTATACCCGACTTCCATTCCCCAATCCAAACTCCAGAGCCGGCCGATTTGAGCCTTCGGGGCAAAGCCATAGGAGGTTCCGCCCCAAAAACCGGAAAACATCAGTTGGATTTCCATCTGATCCACATGATAAAAATCGATTTCGGCATAGGCATTCGGACCGATGACATTCGACCCGAACCCGCCAACAGCCACATCGAAAGTCGGCCTGATTTCGGCATCCACTAGGACATCCCCATCAAGCTGCATGTCGAAAGCCACGGAATCAATCGCAGGGAACCGCAAAAGGCTGTATGCAAAATTTCTCGGAGCGACAATTCCCGTATCGCTTTCGCTCCAGTAGGATTTCACGGGGGAATGCGTCTCGGCGGACAGGCTATCGAACGAGGGTTTGAACTTGAACCACGGAATGGACGCCACGTGAGCCGAACCGTAGTCGCCTCGGCGCATGCCGATGGGAGCCATCTGAGAGAGTTTCGATTCGAGCGCAGAGAATCCCGCCTGGATCCAGCCGTTGCGCGAAGTATCCGACACCGTATGCGGACGCACTACGATTCCGGGCTGCGACCCAAGATTTTTTAGAGTATTCAACGCAATCGCCTTCTGCGGTCCCGAGACACGAAGTTCTCCGCGGAGAGGGGCCGCAACCGCAATAATCGCCATTTCGTCGGGAGAATCTTCCGCAGGGAGCGCAAGGTAAGGGCAAAAGTCTCCCGGCATTTCGCTTCCCTTCACAGGCAAGCTCCCCATGACTTCCTTGAACGAACTTCCGAGCGAGCCGTCACAACCCAAAACGGAAAACGGGATTCTGTATTTTCCGCTATGGCGCAAAATCGATTCCTGAAGGCGGAGATAAGAAAGAGACGACTGCACGTTACCCGAATCGGGGATAAGCAATTTCTGTCGCCTGTGAACATTTCCCGAGGAATCGACATAGAACGAAAACCGTTCGCGAAGAGCCGGCATGCCGGACTCCGAAACAGGAAGCCTGTAGCGGGGCTCCCCGGCAAAACCCTCTTTAGAAGAAAGTATTCTCGAGAAATCCTCGTCGCGCAAAATCCGCTGGATGTCATCCAGCGAGACGCCCTTCGTCCAGAGGTATCCGACAAAGGCTCCCCACGAAGTCCCCACAACGGAATCTACAGGCACAGAATAAGCTTCAACCGCATAAAGCACGCCGAGGTGGAACCACGGAGAATTCTCCCCGCTTCCCAAATAAAGAACGGACTTTATCTGGCGAGAGGAAACCGCGGAATCCTTTTCCGGCTCGGGATTCCGATTTTGAACCGAATCGGGCACCGTGCTCAGGGCTTCAAGGGTCGCAGCGGCATCCGCGAGCGAATCGACATTCCCGGGCGATTCCGGCAACTGCCCTGACAGTGTATCAGCAACCAGAGCCTGCGTGGAATCCGTAGCTTGGGCGGGCAGCAGCGAAAAAGCGGCAAGGGCCGCCGTGCAAACGGTTCTAAACAACCTAGCCGAGAAGCGCGACGTTAGAGACATACCTCTCCGCGACATCGCGGGCAATGTACCCCGCCTTCACAAGTTCGGCCAAGCAATCATCCATCAGAAGCATCCCCTCCGAACCCGAAGCGGCGATAATCGATGAAAGCTTGAAAAATTCGCCGCTACGAATAAGCGTAGCAACCTTCTGCGTATTGAACAACACTTCCCAGGCAGACACCGGAGTTCCATCGGAAGCACCGGGAAGCAGCCGTTGTACAACAATTGCCTTGAGATAGGCGGCAAGCATCGTGCGGCAAAGGTCACGCTCCGTGGAGGGGACCATCGAAAGTAGGGCATCCATCACTCCGGCAGAATTGCCCGCTGTCACATTGCACACGACAAGCGCACCCGCTTCTGCGGCACGCAACATCGGCAACAGGTTTTCGCCGCTGAAATCGCCAAGCCATATAAGATCGCAACCACTGCGGAGCGCCTGCGAAATACGGTCGGCCACCGAGCCCGAGGAATCACGCAGGACAAGGCTACCGCCCATATTCACGGGAATTTCTTCGAAGCCATTCAGAAGGCTTGCACGCAACACCCGGGACTCGCAAAGAGAGCTCACATAGGCCGTCGCGGTCGTCGTCTTGCCCGAGCATGCCGGCCCTGCAAACACGACCAATCCCGAACTTAGCGCCAAAAGGCTCGAGGCAGACTGCGGGGCGCCCAAGGAATCAAAAGACGGACATTCCGCAATCAGCGGGCGAAACACGGCTGCGTTTCCGAGGGCCGCACGGAAAAACCGGACGCGCCACTTGCATCCAGCCCACGGGCCGCAAACCATGAAACCCGTATCGCCTTCCATTGCGCCCAGGAACTCGCGAAGAGAACCGAATTCCACCTCGGGAGCATCGGGAACAACGCCCACCTTGCCAGCAAGGCGAACAGCGGGAGCGGCACCTTCTGTCACAATCAGCTCACTTGCGCCAATGTTGACAACATAATCTAAAATCGGTTCGATTTCTGTAGCCATAACACAATCTCCTTAAGCCGGCTTATACGCCGCAAAACGGCGGCTATCGTAGGCACGCTTCCATGCCTCTGCGCCATCGATATAGCCCGATTCTACACACATCTGCAAAGAATCATCGAGCGTAATGCCCTGGTCCTTTTGGCTGCTAATCGCCTGCGCCAGCTGAGAAAGGTCTCCCTTGCGGATCATGTTCGCCACCGTAGACGTGACACGCATCGCCTCGCACGCAAGCACAAGTCCCTGATTTTGCACCACCGGCACCAAATGTTGCACGATAACTCCCTTCAGCTGGTCGGCAAGCGTGCAGGCAAAGGAATTCCTCCGCGATTCAGGGACAGAGACGAGCAGCTTGGATAGCAGGGCGTGAATGTTGTTTCCGCCCGTTACCGCAAACACGAGTACGCCCGCGTTGGCTGCCTGAAGAAGCAGATCCAGCTCCTCCATCGATTCCAGATGGTCAAAACAGATGACATCCGCACCATCGCGAAGAGCAAGCTCAATACCCGCGACGCCCGTCTTCACATGGAGACCGACTTCCTTCTGAGCAAGTGCTCCGTTCGGATTCTTGAGCAGGCGTTCTATGGGGCGTTCTACCGTATGGATATAGCACGGGCGCCTTTCCGCAATCATCTCGGCAAAAGTCGCAATCGTCGTAGACCGCCCACTTGTCGAAGGCCCCGCAATCAGGACCAGGCCACTCGGCAAGTCAGCAAAAGACTGGCAGAACTGCGGAAGGAACAAATTATCGAACGACACCGCTTCGTTCTGGATTACGCGGATGGACACGCTCGGATTCACATCATCCCACGTAACCGAAATCCTGCCACGGCCAACGCCCGGAAGACCGAACGTCTTGCTAAAATTCTTGCCGGCAACCACCTGGTACCCATCGGCGAAACCGGAGGAAGCCTCCGTAAGGAACTCCGTCACGCGCGTCTTGTCGAGCGACTGTTCCGTCACCGGGAACAACGAACCGGACTGGCGCATCATCACCTGGCGGCCCGCGAAGAGGAAAATGTCCGTGGCGCCGAACTTGCGCGCATACGCCATCACCTTCTTGAGGCTCATCGTTGTAAGCAGAGTCTCGGGCGCCGACACTTCGCTTCCTTCGCCCGAAACAACCGCAAAGCGTGACGGCAGCTCTCCATCTTCGCCCTCAGCCGCCATAGCCTCGGCTTCTGTCGAGATTCCGATGTTCGAGATACTCGTCGATTCGAGGCCCGATACCTTCTCGACCACCATATTCGAAGAAGACGATTCGCCGTAGATATTATTGCCCTCGATCTGCAGGGCGGGCTCTTCCGGAGCAGATTCCGGAGCGACAGGAGCAGCCGGTTTCGCGACAGCCGGCGCCACAGGTTTCACCGGAGGTACGGGAGCCGCAGGTGCAGCGTGCGTGGGTTTTGCCGGAGCTGCAGCCGCATTTTTTGCTTCCAGGTTCTTCACGAAAGCAAGGACCTTCTCATACATCGCCTGTTGCAAGAGCCCCGCATTCACGAGCACCTGGCCGATATCGACCTGGTCGTTCGCTTCGGCCCAATGGGCATCAACCTGTTCCTGCGTCACCACCTTGTTGTGGACGAGGACCTTTGCCATATACTGGTTTCTCATAAGAAATCCCTCCGGCTGAACCACCAGCTAGCGATTGCGAGGAACAGCCCCACATAGCCAACCGCATATACAGTGTTCCAGAACAAATACAGATCCGGGAGTGCAAGCCCATGCACCACGTAACTCGTCACGTTGTAACGGTAGAGTCCCGGGAAAACCGCGTGAATCACGACAGCCGCCTTTTCGAAGAGCGCAGTCGAGGCATCTCCCATCTCGCCCATGCGGCTCGCAAAGCGCACCTGTTCCAGGAGCTGGTTGCTCAAGTGGCCTGCGAAATACACGCCAAGCGTAAAGAGCGCCGAAAGTACCGTACTGCTGAAGCTACTGAACAGGAGCGCCACGGCAATCACCACCGCCATCTCGCAGAAGATGAGGTAGATGGCAAGGAGCAGGCTAGCTGTGGGCTCCGCGTTCGTGAGGAACAGCATCACATAGTAGATAACGGTCAGCAAAGTGAGATGAACCGCCACCACCGCCAGAAGACCGAAGTACTTGCCCACGATAAACGTCACGCGGCTAATCGGCTTCGAAAGCAGCGTGAGCACCGTGCGCCGCTGGATTTCCTTTTGCACGAGGCTGATGCCCACGAATATCGAAATCAGGAGGCCCGAAAGGCTCATCACCGAAAGCGTCGTGGACTTGATCACGTAGGCGCGGTCGAACACCGACCATTCACCGAGCACGATACTGAAAAGCGTAAGCGCAATCGCGAGGAACACGATGTTGTAAAGGATCTTGTCGCGTATGGATTCGCGGAACGTATTGTGCGCAATGATTGCAATATGCTTAAGCGTCTGCACGGGCAATTTCCTCCGTCAAAATGTCTTCGAGGCTCGGACGCTTGTGGTCCATCTTTTCGACCGCAATCCCGTTCGCAAGGCAGAAGGCAAGCAGGCGGTCGCGGGCGCTATCGTCTTCGCACACAAATTCTTCGGGGTGTCCCGTAAGCGAGACTCCCTGCGGCAGGTCGCTCTCGAGAATCGCCTTACGGGTGCGCACGTGGTATTCCACCCCGCACGACTCGGTAATCTCGTCGACCGTACCTTCGCGCACAATCTTGCCATCCACGATCATCGCGACCTTGTGGCTGATGCTTTCCACGTCGCTCAGCAGGTGGCTCGAATAGAAAATGGTCACCCCGTCACGGTTCAACTGCTGGATAGCCTCGCGCACGTCGCGACGGCCCATCGGGTCGAGGCCGCTCATCGGTTCGTCGAGAATCAAGAGTTTCGGCTTGCCGAGAATCGCCTGTGCAATGCCCACACGCTGCATCATGCCCTTGGAGTAAGAACGCAGGCGGCGATCAATCCAGTCCTTGTTCGCGTGCAAGAGGTCGAGCGCCCAGGCGATGCGCTTGTCAAGTTCTGCGCCATCGAGTCCGACGAGCGTTCCGTAAAAGCGCAAGAGTTCGCGGCCCGTGAGGTAATCATAAAAATAGGGCTGCTCCGGAGAATAGCCGATAAAGCGGCGGCTCTTCACATCGCGGGGGCTGATTCCGTTCACGAGCACTTTGCCCGAATCGAAATTCAAAAGACCCGTCAGCACCTTGATGGTCGTGGACTTGCCGGCCCCGTTCGGCCCGATAAAGCCGTAGACCTGGCCTGGTTCCACACTGAAACTCACGTCCTTGAGCGCAAGCTTCGGCTTCATCAAGAACCCGCTGCGGTAGGTCTTGTGCAAATGTTCTATCTGTATCATCAAATCACCCATAATCCACCTATGCGTCCTGACCACCGTCCTGGTCCTGTCCCCTGGCGGAACTCTGTAAGGCCCGCTGTTCGGCTTCCGCGATCTCTTCGCGGCGACGGTCGGCACGGCGCTTCTTGTTCACAAAGAAGTAAATCAGCGCACCCACAAAATACACACCGATACCCGAATAGAAGATCGGGTTGATGGACATTCCCTCAAGACCGGGGAATACGTTCAGAATCAGGTCGTGCCCGAACAGGCTCAGGAGAACGAGCACAAATCCGAGCGCACGAAGCACGAAAGTCACGATAACTAGTTTTTGCATATATACCTCAAAAACCGCACCTCGCGGTGCAGCGCCTTTTTCGTGAAAAATACACAATTATCGTAAACAAGGAAACCCGTCCCTTGCGAAACGGGTCGAAATAAGGTCTTATCAAGCGGCGAGGAGCAGAATCGCAAGCACCTGACCGCTTAGAATGCGCAACAGCATGGTCAACGGATAGACGGACGCATAGCCGATATTTACAGCCTCGCTGTCCGCCTGGCTGTTCGCGAAAGCAAGTGCCGGGGGGTCGGTCGTGGCTCCAGCAAGCACACCGCAGAGCGAAAGGTAGTTCACCTTGAACACAAGATGCCCGACGCACGCCATTACCGCGAGCGGAAGGAACGTGATAAGGGCAGCAAGCCCCATGTAATAGAGGCCATCACCGTTCAACAGGACATCGAAGAACCGGATACCCGCATTGAGACCCACGCAGCTGAGGAACAGAGTCAGGCCAAATTCGCGGAGCATGAGGTTCGCGCTGTTCGCCATGAAGAAATTCAGGGGACCAATCTTGCGTTTGCGGCTCAGGAGGATTGCAACAACAAGCGGACCACCCGCAAGGCCGAGTTTCAATGGCGTAGGCATTCCCGGAATCGCAAGCGGGATGCTCCCGACAATGACGCCAAGGAATATTCCAAGGAACGCCGGTAAAATTTCGGGATGGTCCAGCGCCGTGAGAGAATTGCCCAGTTCCTTCGCAACAGCCTCGATACCTTCGGCGGAACCGACAATCATTAACTTATCTGCAAACTTGATGCGCAAGTCGAGGCGACCCGTAAATTTGATACCCCCGCGGGTCACACGGCTCACATTCACGCCGTAGCGTTCGGCAAGAGCAAGCGAACCGATAGTACGCCCGAGAACCTTCTTGTTCGTCACGAGAATCGTCTTCACCTGAATCGGTTTTGCCGGATCCGATGCGAACTTGGTGATGGGAGTTTCAAGGCGCCGGCCGATAATCTTTTCCATGGCAGCGACCGCTTCCGGCATTCCCACAATATGCATCTTGTCGCCACGCTCTATCACCGTTTTCCCGTTCGGGGTAAAGATATTCTCGCCTCGCAGCAAGCGCGTCACCACGACGCCGCTCGAAATCAAGTCCGGAATTTCCTTCAGCTGTATTCCGAACAAATTCTGGTTATCGACTGTGAGGCTGCACGATACTATTTCCTTGCTATTCGCGGCGATATCGGCGGTATAGCGTTCGGCAGCCTTGTTCGGGTCCTGCCTGAAAATGACGCGCATCAGAATCATCACCAAGATGATGCCGATGACGCCAAAGGGATAGGCAACCGCGTAACCAATTCCCGTAAGAGAGGTATCCACCCCGGCCGCAGCAAATGCAGAATTCGCAGCACCGAGCGACGGCGTATTCGTCACGGCACCGCAGAGCATCCCGATAAGCACAGGGACGTTGTCATGCATGCCGGTAAAGAAGTAGAGGCAAAGAGTCACAAGCACGCCGAGCAGCACAATTCCGACCGAAAGCACGTTCAGCACGAGACCATGACGTCGGATGGAATCCATGAACCCGGGCCCCACCTGCATGCCGATGGTGTAGACGAACAGGATCAGGCCGAATTCCTGAATGAAATGGAGCACGTTTCCTTCTACGCGGAGCCCGAGATGCCCGAGGAGGATACCGACAAAGAGCGCCCCCGCACCGCCAAGGCTAATTCCCTTGACCTTGATTTTTCCGACCATGAGGCCGATAGCGGCGGTAAACGCGATTACTACAACTTGCTGCCCTACCGAAGGCTTTGTAAATAGGTCTATTAACCAGGTCATTGGGAACTCGCGGTTGATGGTTTGTTATGCGAAGATTAGTTTTTTACGCAGCGGACAGAAGCAAAGATGTTCTTGTTGAAGTGCTCGTAGGCGACACCCGAATCGGTAGCACGCACCATGTATGCCCTGGAATCATCATAGGCTTCGGCCGTCCAGAAGCTAGCACTTGCGTCCTTGTCGGCGAACTTGCCATCATAGTATTCGAAGCCCGCGAACTGCATGTTGAAAACATCCGCCTTCTTGAGATCATCCACAGACGCATCGCCAAATCCATCCTTGAACTCCTGCTGAGTCGGCAGTCGCCAGCCAACAGGGCATACAGACCCCGAAGCCGCCTTCCAGGTGTAAAGGCGGCCCATGGACACGCAGTTGTCGTGATTGTTGTCGTAGCAGACGCTGGAGTCTGGGCTATAGACATCTAGGTTTTCTGCCATCCAGGTCTTTCCTCCCCTGTCAATAGTGGCATAGGTCTTTTCGGGGCATGCGAGGGTGTGCCTGTCTGCGCTATAGGTGCAATCTCGATTGTCCTGGCAGGCGCTCATGGCGATAGCGATGCATGCAATGGCTGTGACGGCAATCAGTTTTTTCATGATACAACTCCTTATGTTGTTACCGCATGGAGGCGGATGTTACCGCCCGAAGGCGGGTTTTATTGTTTTCGGGCTCAAAATTAGAATAGACAATTCATATTGTCTAATAGATTATTTATATTTAATTCATCAAATTTTTTGATGAATCGACAAGAAGACCTCCAAAGGACCGAATTATGGAACTTACGCACATCCGCTACTTTCTGGAAGTCGCACGCACCGAACACGTGACGCAGAGCGCAAAGACACTATGCATCGTGCAACCGGCACTCACCCACGCCCTTCACAAACTCGAAGACGAAATCGGCGTGAAACTTTTCAGGACGCAAGGAAGAAACATCAAGCTCACCGAAGCAGGGGAATACTTTTACCGGAAAGTCAAGCCCCTCTACGACGACATCGAGGCGCTTCCCGCACAGCTCCGCGCATTGGCGAACGAAGACGCCCTCACCATAAATCTAAATGTCCTCGCCGCTTCGACACTCGTTACCAACGCCGTGATCCTCTACAAAAAAAGCAATCCCGACCTGAGATTCAATCTCGTGCAGAACGAAGAGACAACCCTATACGATATCTGCGTACGCACCTACGCAAAGGCCCCCGCCATCACGAAAGAAGCAAACCAAAACGAGGAAAATTTCATCTGCACCGAAAAAATATACCTCGCAGTCCCCAACACGGCCGAATACCGCAAGCGCGACAGCATCTCGCTGCGTGAACTCTCCGGGACAAACTTCATCGGGCTATACGGTTCAAAGCAACTACGAAATATCTGCAACGAATACTGCGAACGCGTCGGATTCAAGACACACATCATTTTCGAAAGCGACAATGCGCTTGCCGTAAAAGACGCAATCGCTGGCGGAATCGGCGTGGGATTCTGGCCAGAGTTCTCATGGGGGCGGGTAAACAACCGCCGCATTCGCCTGCTCCGGATAACCGATGCAGAATTCAAGCGGGACATCGTCATTACGATACGCCGAAACAAGCAGGACAACACCCGTTGCGATAAATTTTTCCGATTTTTAACCGGACATATCGCAAAGAGCAGAAGACGCCCGTAGAATAGTATATATTTGGATGCATAGGGATTCGCATCGGAGTTCAGGCGGACTCAAAAAAAGGAAGCGAAACATGCGCTCGAAAAAAATGAACAGTTACGCATTTGCATTCGCGTTCGCCTTCGCGGCGGCTCAGGCGTTCGGTGCCGTGTATTACGTAGCGACCGACGGAAGCGACAGTGCGGCGGGCACAAAGGACAAACCCTTCGCGACGCTCAACAAGGCGAACAAGGTGGTGCACGCGGGCGATACCGTGTGGATTCGCGGTGGCATCTATGACCTGCGCGATACGGTCTTTTTCGAGCGGTACAGGATGACCGCGGCAATCGTCCTTACTGCAAGTGGCGAGAGCGACGATAAACGCATCCATTACCTGGCCTACCCGGGCGAGCGTCCGATTTTTGACGGTGCGAACCTCCCCGTGGCCGCAGGCACGGACCATAGCGACGGCACGCCCGAGGGAGCGATGTACACGTCGCCCATCGTGATTTCGGCGAAGTATCTGCACTTGAAGGGTTTTGATGTCCGTAACACGCCCATGAAGCACAATTCCAATTCCGGCGTTTTCCTTTACGCGAGCAAGCACATTTTCTTGGAGCAGATTGACAGCCACCATAATGCGGGCCCCGGGTTCTTCGCGAACGACGGCGCACCGGATGGCGGCGGACACATCTTCTTGAACTGCGACGCGCACGACAACTACGACCCATTGGGCTGGCAGGGCGACGGCGAAAACGCCGACGGCTTCGGCGCGCATTACCAGAAGCCGGGCGAGGGCGATACGACCAAGTTCATCGGGTGTCGCGCCTGGTGGAACAGCGACGATGGTTTCGACTTCATCAACCAGGAATTTCCCGTGGTCCTGGAGAACTGCTACGCCATGGGGAACGGTTACAGCGATTACGGGCTTGGAAACCCGAAGAACGGCAACGGGCACGGCATCAAGATGGGCGAGAGCACCCTCGGCGGCGGGCGGCATACCATCAAGTTCTGCGCCGCCTGGAAAAACAAGGCGACGGGCTTTTACGCGAATTACACCGGCGTGGGCAGCAAGTGGCTCAACAACACGTCTTACATGAATAAGGACCGCGAATTTGCCATGGCATCGACGCTCTTCGATTCCGAAGGGAACCGTATTGCCGAGGTGGCGCCCCTCACCGGCGACAACGCGCACGTGCTCAAGAACAACATCGCCTTCCCGAACAAGAATTCTCAAGTCGGGGAGTGCTGGGAGTATATACCGAGCCAGGGCATCGACCGTTATGTGGAATGCCCCGCCGGCGAGAACAACACATGGAACCTGAAACTCGACCTCACCGAAGACGATTTCGTGAGTCTCGACGACCCGAGCATGACCGTCACGGGCAAGGATCTCTCGACGATTCCGGGAATCTTGGGACCGCGCAATGCCGACGGCAGCTTGCCCGATGTGGGCTTCTTGAAACTTAAGAAAGGAAGCCGCGCCATCGACAAGGGCGAAAATCTCGGTTTCCCGTTTGTGGGCGATGCGCCCGACCTCGGTGCATTCGAATACGGGATGAGTTCCTCCAGCACCGCGGAAAGTGCCGCCTCCATCGCCATGCCCCGCGAAGACCATTCGCCCGCATTGCGCACCGGCCGCAGCGCCGCGCTCATTTTCGACTTACAGGGCCGTCTCATCAGCACGATGAAAGCCCCCGGCGCCTACCTCGTGCAGGAAGGTTCGACCCTGCGCAAGGTAATCATCAAGCAGTGAGGTTTCCTCACTTTTCCTTCCGGAAAATCGTAGAAGCGTAGCTATAGCCGTCACGCTGGATTTTTAGGATATACATGCCGCTTTTCATGTCGGAGATGCCAATACTGAAGGTACTCTGCCCTGCAGGGAGCGCCTCGGATTTTACGAGACGGCCATCCATCGAATAGATCCTTGCAGCAAATCCCTGAGAAAGCGCTGTTCCGGAAGCAATCTGCAATTCTCCACCCATCACGCGCGCTTTCAGGTCGGGGCGGACAGATTTTTTCGCAGCAATAGACACCGGTTCGGGCTTCGGTTTGTTGCGGAGCAGTCGCACGCCGTAAATGCCGCCCACCATGCCGGAACTAGCCGTAAACGAGACGCGCACAATCTTCTTCCCCTTCACCATATTGTCCGGAATCGGGTAAGTCACGTTCACGAACTCGTTCTTGTTCCAGCGATTCGAAATCGTCTCGGTCACGAGTTTCTCGTCGTCGATATTGATATCGAATATGCGGGTGCAGCCCTCGTTGCCCCAGTAGCGCACCATCAGGCTTAGGGAATCCTCGCTGTTGGTTTCGAACTCGTAGCTAATCAGGCCGCCGTCGCCACCGCTGCACTTGCCCGCATCGCGGTAGAACTCGCCGTTAGCCGTTCCCGACGTAGAATTCTCGATTTTCATCTTGTGGTCCACTTCAGGCTGCTGCTCGCCAGGCGCCACCTTGTCGACCGTCTTCTCGTCAAGCGCCAAAGCCTCTTCCTGTTCCTTTTTCAAGCGCTCCAGAACAGAGGGGTCGGTAAGCACCATCCAGTACATCATATAGCGGGCATCGTGCACTTCGTAGAAAGGTTCCAGCAATAGGTTTGCATCTTTCTTGGCAGCAAACAGGTAGGGCGCCTTGAAGTGCAGCGGCTCTCCCTTCACGGGTTCCACTTTCGAGGGGATGTCTTCTTTTTTACTCGCAAGCATGGGCGCCTGATCTAAAGATTCAAGCGCTCCCGATGCGATATGACTCCAGCGTCCGTCATCGGCCACAAGGCCGTTCAGATTCGCCGTCCCCGTCTTTGCGGAGAGAACAATCGGACCATGCAAAAGAGCCACGTAGTCAGAGACATTCGGAAGGTCTTCCACATGCGTGTACATCGGGAACAGCACCTCGACTACGTCACCGGATTTCCAGGATTTGCCCGCAGACACATAGCTCGACGGGTCGGATTTCTTGACCACGGTATCGCCGTTCACAATTACCTTGAAAGCGTCTTCCTTCACCCAATACGGATGGCGAATTTTCATGTCGAAGCTGCCGCCACCCGTAATGGTAAACTTCGCACTTTCGCCCTTCGGGAATGCCGTTTCCTGCTTGATTGTCACCTTCTTGTCTTTCCAGTTCAGAAGCGATGCCGAGAACAAGTTCACGTAGAGATTGTCCCCGTCTTTCGTATAAATAAACTGGCTGTACTTGGCCGGGTTTTCCATGCCCGAGCCCACGCAGCACCACATGGCAGCATTCACCTTCGAGTAGACGCGGTAATGGCGCGGACGTGCCGGCGTAAAATAAACGTATCCGCCGTGTTTCGGGTGAATAGTCGAAAGGATATGATTGAATAGAGCGCGTTCATAGAAATCCGCCTGCTTGGCATTGTGATCCATGCTGAACAGGCGTTCTGTCAACTTGAGCATGTTGTAGGTATTGCAGGATTCCGGTCCTTCGCGTTCTTCCACATACTTCTTGTGGTTGTCAAGCGCCGGGAAATGTTCCGAAATGCTGTTTCCGCCAATCGCGATGCTTCGCTTGTTCACGACGCGGTCCCAGAAATACTCGGAGCCCTTCACATAGGTCTGGTCTCCCGTGAGTTCGGCAACGCGGGCAAAACCAACCACCTTCGGCACCTGCGTGTTCGCATGCACATTCGTGAGGTTGTCGTTATTTGCGGCCATCGCGTTCAAGAGCCACTTGTGCGACCAGCGCTTGGCTTCGTTCAAGTACTTCGCATTCTTGGTAAGCGCGTAGGCGTCGGCATAGACCTCGGCCATGCCGCCGTGTTCCGTACCGAGCATCGATTCCATCTTGGAGTCGTTGAGCCCACCCGTAATGGTAAGGCCCCAGTCGCAAAGTGCCAGGAACATCGTCTTCGCCTGTTCGTAGCCTGCATAGATGTAGGCATCGCGCAGGCCCGCATAGAGCTTGTGGATGTTGTACCAGGGTACCCAATAGCCGTTCTGCGCGCCCGCATTCCCGCCCTTCATGCTGAGCCACATCTTTTTGCCGTTGGGCACGCCGCTGATGTAGCCCTTGAAATCGTTATCCCTAGAATTATAGTCCTGGATGGTCTTGAGTTCGCTCAAAATGTATTCCAGACGCTCCTTCACCTGCTCGTCGCCACTTTCGGCATAGTGCATCGCGAGGGCGCTCAAGTAATGTCCAAGCACGTGCCCGTCAAGCCCCGCCCAGTTCGAAAACTTGGACGCTTTCGGCTTCATTCCCGCCTCTTCGTAGAACGGAGCTATCAGCTTATCGACATCGTAGCTCAGGAGAGTTTCCACATTCAGGTCCTGGCGTTCCTTGAGCGGACCGTCAAGCAGCTGCACGTCGCCCAGAGCGAACATGTCGGGGTAGAGCAGGTCTTGCGAAAAGCCCTGTGTAAAGAAGCCGCACATTGCAGCGAATGTAATGAAGGCAAGCCGCCTCGTCTTGAAACCAAACATCTTATACCATCCTTTCCCTATATCCAGACAACCAATCAAAAATTAAATCCATACCCTATGGATTTCACCCCCTCCAATCCTTTTTCTTTTGACAAAATTTCAAAAATGCGTAAAAAAATTCCCGGTGTAAAACCGGGAAAAACGAAGTCAGGGACGAAAATCGCTAGGCTTTACGCCATAAAGCACTATGTCATCTATCCAGAATTCCGTATCGTCGTAGGCGGCAATCGAAATGGTTGTCACCGCCTTGCTGATGACATCCCAACCGAGATTTCCATATAGATCATCGCGGGGTTTAAAATTTGACGGTTTTATGCAGACCCGTTTCCATTCATCGTCTGTCGCGAGCGTGTCATACGCCAAGGTTTTTCCTTCTGTGTTCAAACTTCCCAAGGTTTCAAGGGCAATCGAGATGACCCCGGTTCCACGGGCATAGAAGACAATGGAATCAATAGCAGACAGGTCGCACGGAGATTCCTCCTTGCAAACCCAGATTCCATAGAACGACCAGTTGCCGTGCTTTGCCGAAGATTCCCAGTGGATGGCGTTCCCTTCGCGACCCGCTCCGGCTTCCACGATAAATTCCGCAATATCCTCGCGAGTCTCGGGCACAGTCGCCACTTCGGGGGTTACCTTCACGCTCGTATCCGTAGCGGACATGTAGCCCGCATCGCTGATACCGAGTTCCTTGATAACAAACTGCGCATCCGCATATTCGAAGTCCAGGACCTTGACAGAATCCGGTTCAAACGCGCAGACATTCGCGCGAATCTCCTCGGCGGCAACAACTTTCGCCGAATGTTCAACAACGCTATCGCCCACAATGACGCGCAGGCCGTATTCGGATGGCGGAAGCGAATCCATCTCGTAGAAGCCCTCGCTATCGGTCTTTACAAGGCGATCCGTTCCATACACCTGAACCCATGCGTAATCGACATCTTCGGGCAAATACACTTTTCCCCGCAGGTTTCCCGTCTTTTCCATGACGAAACGAACGGAATCCCCGTCCTGCACATCTTCCGCAGAAATCTTCCTAAACAGGCCTTCTCCCCTATCCACAATTTCGAGGGTCGCCACATCGACCGCAAGGCTATCGATACGGATACAGCCCAAGGAATCCGTCACATATTCATTGAAAAATTCCGCCTTCGCAGAATCCGCATCTACGCTCCGGACAAAATCGGCGGAACGCATACGCGCCACCACGTTTGCCGCCGGCAACGAATCTTCACGAACAACTTGAATCAAGAAGGCGTTTTCCGTTTCAACGGTACTGATTCCGGCAATATCCTTTTCATTGGAACACGCCCAGAACGCAAAGAAAACGGCAAGGAGTAAAAGCAGCCTTTTCATCTTTTCACCCCCACCTTTTTAGACTGCGAGCCCCTGGGCTCCTTAGAAATCTCGGCAACCGGATAAAAGGCGAACACGAATTGCATGGCGCGACTGGCTTCCTTCACTTCGGCAACTCTCTTTTGCACCTGGCGCCTGAATTCGAGGGTCATTTCATTCAAGTCATCAAAGCACTCGTCGTCCACGCCCACCAGCAACGAAGAAATATTCCGCTTTGCAGGTTCCACGGCTATCAGGGCATTCTGGGCGAGCGCCAGGAGCTGGTTCTGGTAACTGCGGATGGCCGCGGTCTTCGTGGCTGACCCCGCCGATGTAAAGTTTGCCGTTGTCGCCGCATAGCGTTCCGGGGCCAAGGGCGTAATCAGTTTCAAGTCCTTGAGTACCGCGATGGCCTCGCGTACCTGGTCCTCAGAAACGGTGGGAGAAATCTGCTTGACCAAGCGGGGAACTTCGGCATGGCCTCCGTTCATCTCGATCAGCGCACGCACCACGGGAATCCACCACTTGCTCAAGAACAGGTATTCGCTCGCGCTGAACTTGCGCAAGTCCACATCCTGTAGCGAAAGCGCCATCTTATAGAGCTTTTCCTTCTTCGACTGCGATTTCGCCTTGGCCGCCGCCACCAGGATCTCAAAAATTTCGGCATTTCGCCCTTTCAGGTCCAACAGGTCCTTCGCCAGGGGAATGCTATGGTTCGGCAGGTGAAGTTCCTTGTTCAACACGCGAAAGATCTGGCTCGTCTCAAGCCCCAGCTTCTGACCCATCATCTTGTAGGAATACAGCGGCATCTCCAGCTTGCGCTGGGTATAGTAATTCTTGAGCAGGTCCCTGTAATCACTGATTTCGTTGATGTTCAACATAGGCGCATTCTCGAAAAGACATTCATCCCATTTATAAAATAATCTCTCCACCACCGCCAGGAGCACCTATACTGAAATTTCCTTTGAAAAAATGTCAAAAACGCCCTTTTTTAGCCATTTCGGGCACAGGAATCATTCTTTTTGCTCGCCGATAAGGTCAGTTTCCTTTCCATACACAGCGGACAAATGCTTTTTCGCGCGGCATCCGCTTGGCATACGCCTGCATTTCTTCTTCAATCATCTGTACCGCATCGTCATTTCCCCTTTTGGCGAATTGATCACGGGAGCTTTTGGCATTGTCATATTTCTTTTTCGCGTCAAAGTCCACCTTTTCCATCGTCAAGTAATAGCAAAAACGCCCCGCCATTACTGGCGGGGTGTATTTGGGGGTTAGGAGGAGATTTTTTAGCGGAGGCGGTGACCCGTCAGGTCGAAGCGATTGCCGTTCTTCTCGATGAAGAGCGTGTTGCCCTTCTTGACGAGGCGAGGCGCAGAGGCATCGCCACGAACGGCAGGCATCACCTGACGGATAGCATCCGTGCCCGGTTCGGTGCTTCCCGGTTCGCTGAACTTGATCCAGTCGATATCCATCCAGTCGCCGGTAACGGTAAAGCGGAGGATGTGTTCGCCCTCGGTCAGTTCCACATCGGCCTTGACCGTATTGTATTCATCGTAGTTTTCTTCGCCCGAGGTCGCTGCAGGCACCGCGATTTCTTCGGTGATGTCCTTGCCGTCCATGGAGAGCTTGAAGCTAGAAGTGCTGTTCGCAGAAGCCACAGAGGCGTTCATCGCGTAAGTTCCCGTCTTAGCAACCTTCACGGTGTATTCGAGCCATTCGCCCGCCTGGTTGTAACCGACGATGATGCCCGAAGCCTTCTTGTAGAGGTCCACGCCTGTACCCGGGCGGTAGTCGCTATCGCCGTGGTTTTCGGTATCGTTCTCGTTGTAGGTGGTGTTGCCCTGACCCACGCCGTTAATGTCGAAATCTTCCACTTCGATCTTGCCCGGAATGGCGAGAGCCTCACCCTTGAACGGCTTGCGAGGAACCGGTTTGAGAACCAAGCGGAGGAGCGCCGAACCGTGAGCCGGAAGTTCGATAGAAACATGCGAAACCGGTCCCAAGTCCTTCTTTTTCCAGGCATCGCGAACTTCCACTTCGCCTTCTACGCCAATGTCTGCAAAGTTGCATTCAACGGTCTGGGTAGAGGTATTGTTGTTGAGGAGCGCCACGGCAAGGTCGCCATTCTTCAAGGGCTTGGTCCAAATCTGCTTGCCGTTCACATCGGAGACGCGGTGACCCTGAACGCCCAGGGAGTCCTGGTTGATGGCAATCATGTCCTTGTTCAGGTAGAGTTCCTTGGTCTCGTTGCTCATGTTGCGCACGTCGGAACTGATCATGATGGGGGCCGCCATGATGGACCACATCGTCATCTGGGAGCGCTGTTCCTCGTAAGAGAGGCCCCTGTTGCCCACTTCGAGCATGTCCGGGTCATTCCAGTGGCCGGGCTTTGCAATCTGCCAATACTTGTTGTTCGCATCGATGATTTCGTAGACGCCGCGGTACCAGGAGGTAGAAATCCATTCGGGACCGATATCGAAAGTGGTGCGCCAGAGGTTGGCAATCTTGGGCATCCAATCCTTGTATTCCCACATGCAAATGCTGAACACAATATCGCGTCCGGAATTGCGGAGTGCGTTGGACATGGCAGTGTAATCTTTTTCCTGGGTTCTCGGATCGGAATCGCAGTTGTCGTACTTCCAGTAGTCCACACCCCATTCGGCGAGCTTCTTGGCATCCTGTTCTTCGTGACCATTGGAACCGCTTTGGCTATCCCAGTTGCTGTTGTAATGGTGGCAGGTGCGTTTACCGCGATCGCCGTAAAGACCAAATTTCAGGCCCTTGCTATGCACATAATCGGCAATAGCCTTCATGCCGCTCGGGAAAGTCTTCGGGTTGTTCTGGAGGTTGCCCTGGGCATCGCGCTTGGTATCCATCCAGTTGTCGTCGAGGTTCAGGTAAATGTAGCCAGCGTCCTTCAAGCCGGAATTGACCATCGCATCGGCAATTTCTTGAATCTGCTTCTCGTTGATGTTTTCGTGGAACACGTTCCAGCTGTTCCACCCCAGCGGTGGCGTAAGCACCAGGCTATCCGGATGCGCGAAGGCCTGAGAGGCCATACCCAAAAAGGCAAGGGCACAAGCCCCGCCGAGCGAGCATTTCTTTAAACCAAACATCTTCATCACTCCACAATTGAATTGTTGATTTAAAAATACTCCCCAAAAGGCATAAAATACACATTCAAAAGGAAGACGCCATTGATTATTTGTCAATGGCGCGCTATGGATTCTATCGCCCCCTTCGGGGTCTCCAGAATGACAGCGATTTCAGCGTTTTTTAGCGGGAAACGGG
>Ga0310694_10001622_pt1 | contig 24910 bp, 13 predicted proteins | sample 174DNAGHGhighgp2_FD_203884 | JGI IMG/M metagenome (GOLD analysis project Ga0310694, IMG submission 203884) | Sheep rumen microbial communities from Palmerston North, Manawatu-Wanganui, New Zealand - 1742 DNA GHGhigh gp2 (v2) (version 2) | ecosystem: Host-associated > Mammals > Digestive system...
CGACAATGTTCCCGGCCTCACCGATGCCGAGAAGAAGAATATGATTGCTCAGGCCAAGTGTCTGGTGGCAGCACGCTATTTCGACCTCTACTCCATCTATGGTGGCCTGCCCATCATCGACCACACCTTTACAGGTCTGGAGGGAACGTATGAAGTACCCCGTGCTACAGCTGAGAAGACGGCTAACTTCATGGTCAACCTGCTCGACGAGGCTATTCCCGACCTGCGCTGGGCATACAATGGCAACACCATTGAGACCGACGCTGCCAACAACACCGGACGCTGGACGGCCGCTGCTGCTATGGCTCTGAAAGCTAAGATCCTGCTGTTCAACGCTTCTCCGCTCTACAACGATGCACAAGGCTATTACAACAGCACCACGCAGGCCGAGAAGGACAGTCTGGTATGGCATGGCGACTTCAAGCAGGAGCGCTGGGAGCGTGCCTTGAAGGCTTGTGAGGACTTCATGAACCGTAACGCCCAGGAGGGCAACTGGTATCAGCTGAACCAGGCTACAGGAACCGCTCCTGAGGACTACCGTCAGGCTTACCGTATGGGGTATATCTATCAGGGCAGCCGCGAAATCATCCACTGCACCCGCGTCACTGGAACAACCAGCGCCAAGGCTTCTTACCAGTGGGCCAACTTCGTAGGTCCGTTCGGCACCAGCCGTGGCCCGTATCGCCATTCATATAATCCCACAGAAGAATATGTGGAGATGTTCCCTTGGAAGGATGGTAGACCTTTCAATTGGGATGTAGACTCTATCAATGGTAACATTGGTGGTAAGAATGGACAGTTGTTCTACAAATGGACTCAAGGTAAAGTAACTAAGAAGGAAGCATCCCGCGATCCGCGTCTCTACGAGAATGCCATCGTCTGCAGCCAGACGCTCTCGCTGAACTGGACTACCGGCAAGCCCGAAGGTGATGTTTACGAGCTTTGGGTGAATGGCGAACACGAAGGAACCGATGCTGCTGCCGTCGACGAAAAGACCGGAGAGGTGAAGGTCATGGAAAAGGACCTGGGCCGCTTTGCTACCGGCTACGGTGTCATCAAGTATTACCTGGGACAGGAATATTTCGGCAAATACACCCAGTGGGTTTACCTGAGCTACGACGAGATGCTGCTCATGTATGCCGAGTGTCTGGCACAGTGTGGTCAACTTGACAAGGCCATCCAACAGGTTGATGAGGTTCGCGCCCGTGTCGGTCTGAAGGGTCTGAAATATGGTCAGGCAGCCTATAAGGGTGATAAGAGCAAATTGCCCAATCTGAACACCAAGGAAGGCCTCATGGAGGAAATTCTTCGCGAGCGTGCCTGCGAGCTCGGTATGAGCAACAACCGCTATTACGACATGATTCGCTACAAGCGTACTGACTGGATGACCAAGAAACTGCATGGTCTGATTACCTTCCGCATGATGGAAAACTCGAAGAAGGAGCTGATCCAAAACAACAGCGCTTATATCGGCACCGACAAAAACAGCGGCGGTAAGGAACCTAGCATGTTCACCTATCTGAAGTTCCAGATTCAGAACCCGGCACGTCATCTGTGGAATTATTCGCCTGATGACTTGGAAGTGAAGAAGTGGCTGCTGATGCCGATGCCACTGTCTGAAATCAACAAGGGCTATGGACTTGTCCAGAACCCGGGATGGTAATATTCTTGAGTTAAGAGTTAAGAATTAAGAATTAAGAATTAGCTAATATGAAGAAAAGAAATATATTTCTGCTGTCACTGCTTGCAGGCGTTAGTCTGCCGGCAGCAGCACAGCAAGACAGCACAGGCATCAGCTTCGTAGACCAGGTCATTGAGGTGGGAGCCAACAAGGACTTCACCCGTGCACAGTCTACCGCAGCAGTGTCGGTCATCACCAACAGAGACGTCAACAAGCGCTCTGCCAAGAACATCGGCAATTCGATTCTTGGACAGGGTAATGGTTTGGTATCCCTGCAGGGAACAGGAACCTACTTCGAGCAGAACCCGACGTTCTACATTCGCGGTCTGCAGAGTCTGAGCACCAGCACTCCCCTCGTCCTCGTCGACGGTGTGGAGCGCGACATCACTATCGTGAGTCCTGAGGAAGTCGACCACGTATCTATCCTAAAGGATGCTGCAGCCGTAGCACTCTATGGATATAAAGGTGCCAACGGAGCTATTCTGATTACCACCAAGCGTGGCCAGTATAACTCCAAGAACATCCGCGTCAGCTACGACCACCTGTTTAATTTCCAGACAAACCGTCCGAAGTTTGTCGATGGTGCTACCTTTGCCAGCGCCATGAACGAGGCATTGGCTAATGAAGGGTCACCAGCACGTTACACTGCTGACGAGATTGCCGCCTTCCAGAGTGGCAACTATCCCTTCCAGTATCCCAACGTGAACTGGGTCGACGAGACCTTCCGCAAGAGCGGTGCTACCAATAAGATTAACGTCGAATTCAGCGGTGGTGGCGAGCGTTTCCGCTATTTCACCATGCTGAACCTCCTCTCCGACAAAGGTTTCATCAAGAACTTCGATGCTACCGACGGTTATTCTACTCAGGACAAGTACGTGCGTGGTAACCTGCGTACCAACCTCGACATCGACCTGACACCGACCACCATGCTGAAAGTCAACATGCTCGGTGTGCTCAGCGAAATGTCGCGCCCCGGCGGTCCTACCTCTATCGGCAGTTCATCGTCTACGGCTAAGGCCGACCTCTGGGACATGGTCTACAGCATTCCGTCACTGGCATTCCCCGTCAAGAACGAAGATGGTGACTGGGGTGGCAGCTCGGTCTACAGCGGCGTCAACAACCCCGTAGCAGAGTCTTCCGGTGCTGCTTACTATAAGTTGCACGAGCGCGCCCTGTTTGCCGACATGACCTTGACTCAGGACTTGAAGTATTGGACTCCTGGTTTGAGTCTGACAGCTCGTTTAGGCTACGACACCTATTCGACCCTCTACGAGGATCACAGTATGACGTACCTTTATGGTAACTATCCTTCGACGGGTGTAGTTGGTCAGAAGGGCGACCTCTGGACCTCTGGTACCCCAGGCACCATGAGCAAGAACTCCGGTACCGTCGACTGGGCACGCCGTCTCATCTTCTCAGTAGGTATGAACTACGACCGCACCTTCGCTGACAAGCACTATGTGTACACGCAGCTGAAGTGGGACTACGAGTATCAGAACACCACGGGTAGCACGGGGTACACCGTCTACCGCCACAACATCTCCTGGTTGGGCCACTATGGTTTCGACAACCGCTACATCGGTGAGGTGGCTTTGGTCTACTCGGGCAGCAACCGTCTCGCCCCTGGCACTAAGTGGAACCTGTCGCCGACATTCTCGGCAGCTTGGGTGGCTTCTAACGAGTCGTTCATGAAGGACGTGAAGTGGATCAATTTCCTGAAACTCCGTGCCAGCTACGGCATCATCAATGCCGACTATCTGCCGGGCGACAACGTATGGAACTACTATGCAATGTCTTATGCTCAGGGCTCGTCGAACACGGGCAGCTACCCCTTTGGCGCTGGTTACGACTACGTCTATGCCAACTCTACGCTCGGTCTGCTTCCCACAGCTAATCCGAAACATGAGAAAGCTAATAAGTTTAATATCGGTATCGATGCTACCCTCTTCGGTGGTCTGAACGTCGAGCTGGACTATTACATGCAGCAGCGCAAGAACATCTGGGTAGCCGGTACAGGTGCCTACACGGCCCTCATCGGTTTCGACGCTCCTTACATCAATGCCGGTAAGGTCAACAGCAGCGGCTTCGAGCTCTCGCTCGACTATACCAAGACGCTGGGCGATGTGACCTTCAACGTGGGTGGTATGCTGAATCTCAATAAGAACGAGATCAAGGACATGGCCGAGGAGCCGAAGGCATACTCGAACCTGGTAGAGACGGGCAATCCGCTGAACTCAACCTACGGTCTGGTGGCCATCGGCCTCTTCAAGGACCAGGCTGACATCGACAACAGCCCCAAACAGAACTTCTCGACCGTACGTCCTGGCGACATCAAGTATCAGGACATCAATGGCGACGGTGTCATCGACGCCAACGATAAGACTAAGATTGGTTACAGTGCCTACGCTCCTGAGCTGTTCTACAATTTCCATGCCGGTGCAGAGTACAAGGGTGTCGGTATCGACCTCATGTTCCAGGGTGTTGGCCGTTATACCGCCAACCTCAGTGCCAATGGCATGTACTGGCCCTTGCTGAACAGCACCTCGCTCTCTCAGCAGTATTATGACGGACGTTGGACTGCCAGCAATCCCGATCCGGGTGCCAAGTTCCCGCGTCTGAGCACTGAAAGCAACGCCAACAACTACCAGACCAGTACCTACTGGCAGCGCGACCGCTCGTTCCTGAAGCTGCGCAATGTCGAGGTGTACTACAAGTTCCCCAGCAGCCTGCTCGAGAAGACGAAGTACATCCAGACTGCCAAGCTGTATGTGCGTGGTGTCGACCTGTTGTGCTTCAATCACCTCGACGATGCCGATCCTGAGTGCTATGGTGTCACCGCTCCGCTCAACAAGAGTGTTGTCTTAGGTGTACAGTTGTCATTCTGATAATTGATAATTGATAATTGAAAATTGAGAATTATGATTACAAAAATAAATAAAAAAGTGGTAGTAGGAGTATTCTCTTACCTCATACCTCTTACCTCTTGCCTCTTCTTCTCTTGCAACGAGCAAATGGACTACAAGGAGTTCAGCATCTACGACGAGGCTTATATGCAGAAGAAGTTTGAGCGTGCCGGTGGTTTCCTTTCGACCATCTATGCCGACCTCGACTCCGATTTCGGCAACTATAGCGGAGCCACGCTGGCTTCAGCCACTGACGAGGCTGTCTACTCACACGACGGCAACGCCATCGAGAGTTTCTTCAATGGTGCCTGGAGCCCCACCAATGCCAACAGCTCCACCTGGACAACCTGTTATCACGGCATTGCATATTGTAACTTGTTCCTCGACGAGTTCACCGGTCTGACCTTCGATGACTATAAGCTCGACAAGAACTTCAAGGCCGAGATGTACCAATATAACAACTACCAGTGGGAGGCCCGCTGGGCGCGTGCCTACTTCTACTTCCTGCTGGTGCGCCAGTATGGTGGTGTGCCCCTGATTACGAAGAATCTGCCTGCCGACGAGGCTAACGTACAGCCCCGTGCTACGGCCGAAGAGATCTTTAAGTTCATCGACGACGAGTGCGTAGCCATCAAGGACACCATCACGAAGGACTACGGCAACCTGGGCGACCTGGCCATGACTCCCGCCAACAACGGACGTGCCAACAACCTGGCTGTACTGGCCCTGCGTGCCCGTGCTGCACTCTATCATGCCAGCCCGCTGTTCAATCCAAACAACGACCAGAATCTATGGCGCGCTGCTGCCGAGGCTAACAAGGCTGTCATTGACGCATGTACTGCTCGCGGCATGAAGTTGTCCAGCGACTACAAGGGACTCTTCATCGGCAACACCAGCTGGAGCGATGCCGCTGCTGTAGGCGAAATCATCTTTGGTCGCCGTATGCCGACTGAGAACCGCACCTTCGAGACCTACAACTTCCCCGTAGGCATCTCGGGAGCCGGTGCCGGTGGTGGCGGTGGAAACTGTCCCTCACAGAACCTCGTGGAGGCTTACGAGAATGGCGACAAGCGTTTTGCCGTGACTGTTGCCTGCAATGGTGACTCTTGGCCCAATGCCAATACGCAGCCCCTGGAGACCTTCATTGGCGGTGTCAACGGACTACCTAACACTTATGCTACAACTACGGGTTACTATCTGAAGAAGTACGTCACTGAGTCGGTTCAGATTGCCGGTAATGGTGCCAACACCTGCAAGCACGTATGGGTCACCTTCCGTCTGGCTGAGTTCTATCTGAACTACGCTGAGTGTCTGCTGAACCTCTCCGACAAGTCGGGCTTCGCCTTGACTGCCGCAAGAGCTATCAATACGGTTCGCAAGCGCGCCGGACTGGCCGACCTCACTGATGATCAGGCCACACTGGAAGCCTGCAAGAAGGAACGCTTCGTTGAGCTGGCCTTCGAAGGTCACCGTTTCTTCGATGTCCGTCGTTGGAAGGAAGGCGACAAGTACTTCAAGACCATCTATGGTATGCAGATTACGAAGAATGCCGACGGCACGTTCACCGAGACGAAGACTGTCGTCCAGAACCGCCAGTGGGATGAGTCGAAGATGAACCTCTTCCCCATTCCGCAGAGCGAAATTATGAAGTCTGGCGGCATCCTGACCCAGAACCCTGGTTGGTAAACCAAATAGTGTAGGCAGGGCATAAAGTGTCCTGCCTACATTTAAAAAAAGTAAAAAAATAGTAGGATTGTTTGTATTTTAGCGAATTATTCTTACCTTTGCACGTAGAACAAATCTTAATTTTATTATTTACTAACAAAAACCAATTAATTATGAGAAAATTTTATCTCCTTTTCGCTGCGTTGTTTGCTTCTACAATGATTGCAACAGCCGGTACAAAGAACCTGTACAAGCAGGATTTTGAGTCAGCAGGCACTCCTGCCAATGCTGGTTGGAAATCTCCTAACCTCGCTGGTGGTATGTCACTGCAGTCTACCGAGTATGGAACATGGTTCCGCTTCGATCTTGGTGGCAACAACAATCGTAATGCTGTTCTGGACTTCAACTATGGAAGAGAAGCCGGTATTTTTGAAGGTCAGGATGTCAAAGAGTACACTGTGAAATTCCAGTGGGGTCTCGTTCGTAATCCTAACGATGCTTCTAAACCTCAGGAAGTTCAGTACTCGACTGAAGTTGCATTATTGGGTGGTAACTGGGACAGCAATCTGAAGTCTAAGGGCTATTTTATCAACAATGGCCAGTACACGAATGCTGACTCATTATGCATTTTTGCTATTACTCAGGTCAAGGGTGCTTACGATGCCAAGAATCCAGACGCTAACCCACTGTTCCTGGGTCCTGAAGACACCGATCATGCTTTCGATTTCGTTGTTAACAGAGATACCGCCAACGCTACTATTACACTGGCAGAAGGCATGTGGTACGACATCGAAGTGACCGTTAATACCGAGACTAAAGAGACTTCTTGGAAAATCTCTGAACTGGAAGGCGCTGAAGTAAAGTCTGGAACAACCAAGCTGGCCGACAATTGCGATCCTTTCGTAAAGGGTCTGAACGTGCTGCTGGGTCGCCGCTATAGTACTGCCGACATCGACGAGGTGAAAGTACAAGCTAACACAGAGGGTGACTATGCCAACACTCCGACCATATCTCTGACAGCTGTTGACATGAAGAAACGCTCATTCGATATCTATTTCGAGACTGGCGAGATCCTGCACGTCAAGAAGACCGAAGGCGGCGAAGATACTGCTGTTGAGAGCCCTTACAAGTACGAGACTGAGACCTCTGGTACCTTGGAGGTTTGGACCGAGTCTGGTACAGCTACTTCTGAGCATGTTACTTATGACATTGTTGCTGAGCCGATTGCTCTGCCCGCTGCTAAGATTGACATCACCAAGGTGAATGCCGGTTATGTGAAGACCCTGCTGATGACTGTTGACAACACAAACGTTCTCACTCAGCCCACTATTACTCTGACATGGGAATACAGCAATGGTGACAAGAATCCTGGCGACGAGGTTGCCAGCGGCGCTAAGTACGAGGCTTCTGAAAAGGGTACTCTGAAGGTGACAACACATGCTTATGGTTTCGTTCCTACTGAAACAACTTTCGAGAACAATACCGAGTTCGCTGTAGATAAGACTATCGACTTCCAACACATGGAAGAGGCTGCTCTGCTTGAGAAGGGCTTCACTGAGATTGACCCATTACAGTCTTCCGCTACGAGTGGTGAGACTAACTGGACTGGCCGTAAGCGTCTGTGGTTCGGTATCGAGAATGGTGAGTTCAACGAAGATGGCACACCTAAGTCTGACACTTATGTAGTTTATGGTCCTGAGGGAGCCAGCGAGTGTGTTGAGGCTATCCGCCGCTTCACTCTTACTCCTGATAAGCTCACTAAGGAAGTTGCTTCTACAATGTTTGCTCCTGTTGTTACATGGTACACTGGTCTGGCTGATCCCGCTGTGGCTGACGGTACTGACGTCGGTGGTATGAAGATGAACTATGGTATTGGTCTGATCAACGATGGTATCACTGGTGGCCAGGAGGCTGGCAAAGAGAAAATCAACTATGCTAATGCTCCTATTACTATCGATGGTCTGACTGACAACGACTACTTCATCGTTTATGTCATCAGCGACTACGGTTCTTCTTCTATGCACCCCGTTTATCCTCAGGGAACAACTGTTGCTGACGGTAAGGCTCTCTACAAGGCTGAGAACCTGGGTGACGGTACTAATGTTCAGGTACTCCGTGGTACTGAGACCTTCAGTCTCTATCGTATCGACACTGCTATTGCTCGCATCGACATCTTCAAGGCTGTTGGTGGCACTGGCATCGAGACGCTGCCTTACAACCAGGTCGTTTCTGACCACAATGCTCCTGTTTACAACCTCAATGGTGTACAGGTTACTACTCTGAAGAAGGGTATCTACATCAAACAGGGTAAGAAGTTCATTGTTAAGTAAGCGAACGAACTTATATCTAAATATTCCCCACAGCCTCTGTGACTGTGGGGATTTTTAATCCAAACAAACTACCAAATCCATCATAACGATGCACAGAATCCTTTTGCTGACAGCCCTGGCGATGGTAATGAGCACCATGCAGGCCAAAACAATCTATGTGGCTACCGACGGCAACGACGATGCTGCGGGCACCATCGAAGCCCCCATGGCAACACTGCCTGCAGCCTACAAGAAGATATCGAATGGCGACACCATCTGCTTTCGTGGCGGAACATACCACGTGACGGACGAACAGGTGATGAAGACCGACAACACCTATGCCTACGTGTTTGCTTTGGAGAAAGCAGGAACATCCAGCAGGAGAACCTGCATCATGGGCTATCCCGGCGAACGGCCCGTGTTCGACTTCTCAGCCCTGCAACTGGACGGGGCACACCGTTTCTCGGCATTCTATCTGGGTGCCAACTACCTGCACCTGCGCAACTTCGACATCGTCGGTCTGCCGGTAAGGATCAAGGGACATACCCAGTCGGAATGCGTATCGGCACGAAAGGGCTCCCACTGCATCGTCGAGAATATTGCCATGCACGACGGCATGGCCATCGGCTACTACCAGACGGCGGGTTCCGACAACCTCGTGCTGAACTGCGATGCCTACAACAACTACGACGCCTATAGCGAAGGGGAATATGGCGGCAATGTCGACGGCTTCGGCATCCATGTACAGAAAACCACCGAGACGGGCAATGTCATCCGCTACTGCCGAGCGTGGCGCAACAGCGACGACGGCTTCGACCTGATCAACAACAAGGCGCCGGCAGAGTTCGACCATTGCTGGGCTTTCTATAACGGCTACCGTCCTACCGACGATGCCAAGAACACGACGACCTTCCAGTCGGCAGGCGACGGCAATGGCTTCAAGGCCGGTGGCTATGGCATGAGTGCCGGCACGACGAAATGCCCGGAAGTCTGTCCGCAAAACTATGTCCACCATTGCGTGGCCTATCGCAACAAGGCTCATGGTCTCTACTCCAACCATCATTTGGGCGGTTGCCGCTGGGAGTACAACTCCTCATGGTACAACCGTTCGAACTACAATATGGTCAACCGGAAATCCAACGAAGAGGCTGTCGACGTGCCAGGCTATGGACATATCCTGAAGAATAACGTGTCGTTCACCTTCACCGACTCGTCGAAGGGCGGCCACCTCATCAACTGCGATGCAGCACAATGTACCATCGAGAACAACACCTTTGCCCCTGCCGAGACGGCCATCACGGTCACTGTCGACATGTTCGTCTCCACAGACCCCGCCACGCTCTTCGCTCCCCGCGATGCCGACGGCAACCTGCCCGAGATGACTTTTTTGCGGGGCAAGGAAGGCAGCCTGCTGGCCCAGCGACAAATGGGTTGGGCTTGGGTAGGATCCGACGACACCGCCATTCATACCCTACCCGACGTGAACCACCACTACGACTCCCCCTTCTACAGCCTCAATGGCATACCAGTGCCCTCCAACGCGCTCGAGAAGGGAATCTACATCCAACAAGGTCGTAAAATTGTGGTAAAGTAATTCCTACATGCTGATACATACAAATCCCGCCCCTTATGACAGGAGCGGGATTTTTCTATTTTGGCTGCAAGGCTGCGATTAAGCGAGTACAAAGTGAACTTGCTCACTTTGTCGAGCGGGAGCAGGCTCGAACATCGTTCATGTCGGCATACTCCTCGGCGATGCCGGGGAAGCCCGGACAGTCCTTCGTGGGATCCTAGTCGCGGTGACCGACAATCAGTGCGCGGGGGTAGCGCTGGTGCAATTGTTCGAGCAACATGCACATAGCCGCCTTCTGTTCAGCCGTTCGCGTGTCGGGGGGTTGACCGCGAGCATCATACCCGCCCTCGTAGCAGACGCCTATCGAGTGGGCGTTGTGGTGCAGACAGTGAGCGCCAACCATCCATTCCGGACGGCCTTCTTCGATCTCTCCGTTACGACGGATGACGTAGTGATAACCGATACCGAACTTCCAGTGGTTATCCTTCCTGTGCCAACTGTCAATCTGTGCCGCAGAACTCGTCTGGTCAGGCCGCACCGCACCGCAATGAACAATGATTAATGTTATTACTCTCATCTTTACCTTTTTACTTTTTTACCTTTTTACTCTTTCTTGGCAGCCGAGGCGGGAAGCGGGTCACCTTTGTGTTGTTCAGATAGTTCCTTTGTGCTATCCGGATAGTCTCTTCGTCGTGTTCAGATAGTTCCTATAGGGGGTAAGGAATAGTCTGAATGAGTTGTTCGAAACGTCTGAATGAACCACAGGTGACATCCCTTCCGTTCGTCTTGCTTACCAGAAACAAAAGTACGAAAAAACGGAAGGCCACTTTCCGTTTCCTTCCGCTTTCTCCACGTTCATCCCACTATTTCCAGATACTTCCGCTTCAATGAAACAGCTCATCTAATGTAACGATGTCATTGATATGCGAGCGATGCTTAGACTCGCTTACCCCGAACGTCGTAACGTATGCCACGTATATGGAATGAGCCGGCTTGTGGACCTTGGAATTCCGAAGTGCAGAAATTCTGTTGGTAATGTCCTCAGCATCAGAGTCTTTGAGTATGTATTTCCCCTCCGAAAACTTCATCTCGCAAATGTAGTCGGCTCTTTCTGCCGTAGCTGGAATAAGCAGATCGACCTGCACACCTTCGTTTTCCGGTGTTTCACCATGCCAGCAGTAAGGCGTAGCGTACTCCTTGATTCTAAGCGCATCGACCAGTCGCGGCATGTGTTCAATGACAAGCAGTTCAAAAGTGTTCCCTGCCCAAGTGTAAAAGGGCTTACTTCTCTGCACTGTGCGCCAAGAAGTGAAGTTGGTATCTTCCACAAAGCGCAGATAGAACAGGGTGAAGAAGTCTGTGAGTTGATAGACGGTCTCTTTGCGGGGTCCTCCATAGCGGGAATAACTGCGGATAACGCCGGAATCCATCAGGTTCTCGAGAACGTCCGAGAAGGTACCTCCTCCTTTCTTGTCAACAGCAGCTAGTAGTTCAGAGCGTGTCATTCCGTAGAACATCGTCCCCAGTTTCCTGACAACTTTAATGTATAGATCCGATGCTGAATACAGACCGGTATAAACATCTTTGAACTCCTGACGGGCTTTATCCTTATCGAAGTAAATGGCGTTGATGTTATCAGCCATAGTCCTGTCCGGACGGAAGCTGTCCATATAGAACGGTATGCCGCCAATGACCATATATGTAAGGGCCACTTCGTAGCGGGACAAGTGAAAGCCTCGCTTTTCCCAGTAGCGTTCAGATTCAGCAAGTGTAAAGGGTTTGAGACCGATAGTCTCAGTTACCCTTCCATATAGTCCGCCGTAGTCGCGCAGCACGTTGTCTATCATCCAACTGGTTGCTGAACCGCAGACAATAAGCAAAATGTCTTTGCGTTTCCGTGCCCATGAGTTCCAGAAATGGCCGAGTTCCTCGATGAGTTCCGATGACTGAGGTCCTGCAAGCCAGGGCAGTTCGTCGATAAAAACCACCTTCCGACGAGTTCGTTTGCTGCTGAGTAGTTTCTTGAGCAATCGTAAGGCTTCCATCCAACTTGTCGGAGAGGGGTTACCTTCTGCAGGTAGTCCATACTCTCTCAGGCTCTCGTAAAAGTGAGCCAACTGCTTCTGACGGTAGGACTCTATCTTATCCTCATTGTTGTCGTCTACCCGTTGATAGAGGCCGACCGCCATGAAAGACAGCTTGTTCTCAAAGGCCTCTTCAATCAGGAAGGATTTCCCTACACGGCGACGTCCGTATATGGCAAGGAATTCGGAACGCTCTGAATCATAGAGCCTTTTGATTGTGGCGAGCTCTTCCTCTCGCCCAATTATAGTGGATGGATGTTTCATATTATATTAATTTGCCGCAAAGATAATAAAAAATAACCTTATTTGTATCAAAATTCAGCCAAAATTAATAATATTTGTTCGTTTTGGCTGAATTTTTACCACAAATCTGCAAAACTTTTTGAGATAAAAGCTGCAATGGAAGAAAAATGTTATTGTCCCACGTCGATGCAGAACTTATCGGCGATGAAACGGACGATGTGGGGCGGCAGCACCTTCATATGGGGCTGCATGCCCATCGTCTCCAGTTCCTTCAGGAAGGGCTCGCACCAACTCATCAGCGTCTTCGTGGTGACGCCCGCATAGTCCGCCAGCTGTTGTTTAGTCATTGCTTTCATAAAATCTTATCTTATCTTCTTCTAACTTCTTCTAACTCCTTTATCTTCTGAAAAACTCTCCCGCGTACGTACAGGAACTGTTGTGGGCTTTCGAGTTCACGTACGTACGCGGGAGGAAAGTTTCAGAAATAGTCCGGAATCTCCGGATCCTTATTATCTGCATGTTGGGTTTGTGTGGCACGCAAAGCCATCTGGCGTCCCAGGGCATCAATCTCCTTGGGCATGCGGCGCACGGCACGGTAACCCGGCAGTCCGTCGCATACCATGGACTCGAAGCCCAGGTCGATGAAGGCCTGGTCGACGGCCTCCTTCTTCAGCTTCTGCGTGATATTGCCGCCGATGTGCTGCATGGCATCGCCCACACTGACAAACTCGCCCGTATCGGTACCGACGGGATGGCTGTAGTAGCGGTATACCAGCTGGCGCTCCAAATTGGCTACCTTGAAGCGGTTGTTACGCTCGTCGATGGCTGACGTCTCGTTGCCCGAGAACCAGTATTCAAAGCCATTGCGGTAGAGATAGTAGGCCTGACTGTAGATGCCCTCATACTCGAAGGGCAGCGTCAGCGGCGACTCAATGTTCTCCACCTTGAAAGCCAGCCAGCGGCGCGTGCCCGTAGGGTCGTTCAGGAACTTCTCGATATTGCCCGTGCCGCAGAACGAGGCGATGTGCGGACGGTGAACGGTATAGCGTCCGAAGGGCGGACGCACGTTGACATACGACAGCGTGATGGCGCGTTTCATCTTGTTCATCTCGCGCGTCGTCATCGTGTCGAGCTCCTCGCAGCTGATGAGCCCGTACTGCGTCAGGGCCAGCTCCTCGTCCTTGGTGGGCTTGACCTTCTCCAGCCGTCGCCACACGTCGTTATAGACGATGTCGTCGAAATTCTCCCACGGCTTGTCGTCGTCGCAGCAGCCGTCCTCCAGCCAGCGGTACTCCTTGCGCATGGTGACGGTGTTACGCCGCAGCTCGATGTGCTGCGTCAGCCACTGCTCGATCTCGTCGAGGCTCATATACACCTCCCGGTAGTTTGGCTTGCGTTCGCGCAGGCCCTCCCTGCTCTTCGGCTGGCTGCTCTGCCGGCGGCAGCCCTCCTTGATTTCCCACGACAGGAAGGGCTCGGCCTGCGGATTGTAGTACGCCTCGGCATCATGACCCAGCGGACAGCGCTTGCCGGCATCCTTGCCCTTGCGCACACTCTGTACCCCCAGCAGACGCTCGTAGTAGTCGTTGCCGAAGAGGAATGCCTTCTGATAGAACTGCCGCTGCAGGTACACCTCATAGCCCACGTCGAGCTCGTAGGGATAGATGATGACGAGGCTGTCGCCCACCGTGTAGAGCAGCAGCGTATGCGGGTCGGCGCGTGCCTCCTCACGGAGCTCCGCCAGGCTGCTGCCCTCCACGTGACAGAACGCCGCAGCCGACAGTCCCGACAGCCTCGTCAGGTTCTGCTGGCGCGTGCCGCCGTCGAACGTGCCCTGCACCAGCAGCACAGGCTGATAGCCCGGTGGCCACTGGTCGCCCCGGATCAAGTCTACAATCTCACTGATACCCACCGCCTTCGGACTGGTGTCCTTCGCATGTTGTAATATTGATACTTCCATAAGCGATAAAGATTAGATTTCCGCTGCGAAGTTACGCAATCGGAATGGCACACGCAAGCTTTCGCGCCACAAATTTGCAGCGCGAAGCTATTCTGTGCAGAACATGCACAAAGTTACTCTATGAGCAGGGCAAAAACTGAATTGTTTAATTGTTATTCTAAAAAGAGTGCAGTCCGTTTGAACTGCACCCTCGTTTATTTAAGATTACATAGAACTATTAACATCAACTTAAGTCGAATAAGTCGTATTTTTCCAGTGGATTCAATGCTTATTGACGACCTCCTCAAGGATGATGCCTGCCTGTGTCGCTTGAACTAACAATGTTAGCAGGATACAATACAATACTTTTTTGTTCATCACCGTTCTGTAGTTTGTTTATTGTGAACGCAAAGATACGAAAAAACAATGAGAAAATTGCAAAAGATTCAAAAAAAAAATAGTATCTTTGCACCACCAAAACTTATGACAGACAAACTGATGATAAAACTACAGGAAAAATGAGAGCAAACAGATTGTTGTTATTATTGTGCGTGTTGGCAGCCTCTTGGAACCTCAAGGCGCAGCAGTGTGAGCGCGAAACCATCCGGATGAGTGAGGGTTGGAAATTTGCTTTTGGAAATGCATCCGATCCTGCCAAGGATTTTGGTTGCGGTACTGAGTATTTCAACTATCTGACAAAGGCAAACTCTATCCATAACGAAGGGCCGTATGTTCAGAAGTTTGATGATTCCAGTTGGCAGGAGGTCACTGTTCCCCACGACTGGGTCACCACGTTGCCTTATGCCAAGGAGGCCAGCCATTCGCATGGTTACAAGACGGTGGGTTACAAGTATCCAGAGACCAGTGTCGGCTGGTATCGCAAAGTCATCAACATCCCTGCGGAAGACTTGGGCAAACACATCAGTCTGCGCTTCGATGGAATTTTCCGTAACGCTCAAGTGTGGTTTAACGGCTTTTATATGGGCACTGAACCCAGCGGTTATGCCACTCAGATATATGATGTCACAGAATACGTAAACTATGGTGGCGACAACCTGATCTGCGTACGTGCCGATGCTACACTCGAGGAGGGCTGGTTCTACGAGGGTGCAGGCATTTATCGTGATGCCTGGTTGGAGAAACGCGCTGCCGTCGGTGTAGCACCCTTCGGCACCTTTGTCTATGCCGACCTGAAAGCACCTTACGACCATGCGGTGATTCATGTGAAGACCGAGGTCAACAACAGTTCTCTGGAGATGCAAAAGTATACCATCGTGCAGCGACTGCTGGACGCCGAGGGCCGCGAGGTGATGAGCGGAGAGATGCGAGAGGTGCAACACGTGAAGGCCAAGGACACCAGGACGACACACCAGCTGATGAAGGTCATGAAGCCACACCTGTGGAGCACCGACGACCCGTATCTGTATCAGATAGAGACGACGGTGAAGGTGGACGACAAGACGACGGATGTATATACGACGACCTTCGGTATCCGCGATGTGGCGTTCGATGCCGACAAGGGCTTTTTGTTGAACGGCCAGCCGCTGAAGCTGAAGGGTGTGAACATGCATCAGGACCATGCCGGTGTGGGCGCTGCCATTCCCGAGGCGCTGATGGCATGGCGCATCAAACAGCTAAAGAAACTGGGTTGCAATGCCTACCGTGCATCTCACAACCCGATGACGCCCGCCCTGCTCGACATCTGCGACCGCGAGGGTATACTGGTCATCGACGAAAACCGACTGACGGGCATCAATACGGAGCATCTGCGACTGCTGGAGAATATGATACGCCGCGACCGCAACCACCCCTCGGTCATCCTGTGGAGCGATGGCAACGAGGAGTGGGGTATGGAGAACACCATTCAGGGCACGCGCATTGCCGCTGCCATGCGTGAATACACGAAGCTGCTCGATCCAACGCGCCACTCGACCATTGCCAATGCTGGTGGTGTGGAGATGATTAAAGGTCTCGACGTGGTGGGCTTCAACTACATCCTGCAGAACGATGTGGACAGAAGAAAGAAGGACAACCCCACGTGGAAGATTGTCGGCACAGAGGAAACGACGGGCTGTGGCACGCGTGGTGTGTATTTCAAGGACGCTACGCAGCCGGGACGTATGCCGTCGATGAATCTGGAGGTCGACAAGGACGGCACGGAGAACCGTATTGAGCGCGGTTGGAAATTTTATGCCGAGCGTCCCTGGGGGGCTGGATTGTTCTATTGGACGGGCTTCGACTATCGTGGTGAGCCCAATCCCCTCTCCTACCCTGCCACCGACTCAGAATTCGGTATCCTGGACTACTGCGGTTTCTGGAAGGACGAGGCCTGGTATCTGAAATCGTGGTGGACGGATGAACCAACCTTGCACATCTTCCCTCATTGGAACCTGCAGGGCCACGAAGGCGAAGAGATTGATTTGTGGGCATATAGCAACTGCGATGAAGTGGAGCTGACGGTGAACGGAAAGAAGCTGGGGCGCCAGAAGATGCCCAAGAACGGACACCTGAAGTGGAAGGCCACCTACCAGCCCGGCAAGGTGATTGCCATGGGATACAAGAACGGCAAGCGCGTCATGACGCAGACTATCGAGACCACCAAACCCGCTGCTAAGGTTGCATTGGCTTCCGACCGCCAGCAGATTGCTGCTGATGGTCGCGACGTGGCCGTCATCACCGTCGAGATTCAGGACGCCAAAGGCCGTATCGTGCCCGATGCCTGTCAGGATCTGACTATCAGTTTGACGGGTGACGGACGCATTCTGGGTGCCGGAAACGGAGACCCGTCTTATTTGGGTGAAGACCACCCGAAGGAAAAAGACTGCAAGCAGTTCCGCATCCCAGCCTTCAATGGCCTGGCTCAGATATTGGTACAAAGTGGCACCACAGCATCTGACATGACGCTGACAGTGATGTCCGACGGACTTAAAGCTGATCATATAATTATAGGTACAAAATAAGAAAACTCGGGCTCAACGATGAAAAAGATATTATTCTTATTGGCTCTGATTTGCTGCTACGGCTGTTCGGAGTCGACGACAGAGATGAACGAGGGTACTGCCCAGCAGATGTATAACTCCATCAAGGGAACTTATACAGGCAATATGATGGTCGATAATGTTCCCCAAAAGGTGTCGCTGACCGTTGGCAACGATCTGACGGTGAAGTATTTGCCGGTCAGGCCCATGCTGGAGCGTATCTTCACAGATGGTGCAGAGCTGGACGAAGCTGAGAAGACGGCGGGCGCTGTGGTGTTCACTGCCACTATCGACCAAATGATGGTGTCCGAAGGCAATGTCTATTTGACGTTGGAGCCAACGGACCTGGTGTTCAACGTGAAAGTCGGTGACAAGACCTATCCGGTGGCAGCCTTGATGGAAGGCGGACTATATGCTAACCGAGCCACTGACGAGCTATCGATGATTGTCGACGTGACACAACTGAACTGCGACGGAATCAGTTACGACATGACTCAGAACGGGGTAACCTATATTGTAGACAACGCCAAAAAGGATTAAAAAACATACGAAATGAAGCGATTTCTTTTCTTCGCTATCCTCGTGATAGCAACGCTGAGCGTCAGTGCCCAGCGCAAGACCGACCAGCTGGACCGTGGACTGGTGGCCATCAAAACGACTAATGGAGTATACTGCTCGTGGCGCATCATGGGCGAGGAATACTACGACGTAACCTACAACCTGTACCGCGACGGTGTGAAGATTGCCGAGAAGCTGAATGTGTCGAACTTTACCGATGCCTCGGGTTCGGAAAGCAGTAAATATACCGTGCGCGCCGTCGTAAACGGCTCAGAGCAGGATGCTAGCAAGGAAGCCGGCGTCTGGTCGCAGAAATGGCTGGAGATTACGCCCGACCACGGGTCGCTGACCTCGACATATGTTCCCAATGACGCATGCTGTGCCGATGTGGACGGCGACGGCGAACTGGAGATTCTGATGAAGTTCGACAATCAGAGCTGGGCTGGTACAAACTACCAGAAGGCTGGCTACAACGGAGAATACTTCATCATCGAGGTATTCAAGATGAACGGCAAGAAGCTGTGGTGGGTCGATCTGGGTCCGAACATGGCCGATTTCCAGAATAACGAACAGAATATCGTGGCCTACGACTGGGATGAGGACGGACGAGCCGAAGCCGTGATGCGCGCCTCGGATGGTACGGTGATTCACATGGCCGACGGTACGGAATACGTCATCGGCGACAAGACAAAGAACTATCTGGCTGCCACCAGCACCGGACAATGGTTCGTGCACCAGGGCGACGAATACCTGGTATATATGAACGGTGAGACAGGTAAACCCTATCAGGTGATGGAATACCCCCTGAAGCGACTGGAGGACGGCGAGACCGACCTGAACGCAGCATGGGGCGACGGCTACGGCCACCGCTCGACGAAGCACTTCTTCGGTGCGCCCTGTCTGGACGGTCGCAAGGCCAGCATCTTCCTGGCTCGCGGCATCTATACCCGCCACAAGATGGTGGCGCTGGACGTGAATCCCACGACCCACGAACTGACCGAACGCTGGCGCTGGAATTGTAACACGCCGGGCAGCGCGTGGTACGGACAGGGGTACCACAACTTCGCCGTTGCCGATGTCGACTGGGACGGAAGGGACGAGATTTGTTTCGGTTCAATGGTCATCGACGACAACGGAAAGGGACTGTCGACCACAGGACTGGGACACGGAGATGCCCAGCATCACGGCGATTTCAACCCGTACATACACGGACACGAAATCTTCGCCTGCAACGAGGACGAACCAGCCAACAACTATCGTGACGCTACGACGTCGAAGATATACTACCGCATGACTGATACCGCTGACGACGGGCGATGCATGGCGGGTAACTTCACGAACGACTTTCCCGGAGCGATGGCATTCTCGGCACACGACGAACCCATCAGTTGCGTGACGGCAAACCACATCGATGGACTCACCAAGAACGGAGTGAGCGACAACTTCCGCATCTATTGGGACGGCGACCTGTTGGAAGAGACCCAGAACTACTCGAACGGAAAGAACTCGGCTGTCGGCATCTATAAATATGGTCAGGGCGAAATAGAACGTCTGACGGGTTCGATGACCAACAACGACACAAAGGGTACGCCTTGCTATCAGGGCGACCTGTTTGGCGACTGGCGCGAAGAAGTCATCACCCGCACCAAGGATAACAACATCCGCATCTATACGACAACGATTCCCACCGAGTGGCGCATTCCCACCCTATGGCACGACCACCAGTACCGCCAGGCGATGGTGTGGCAGATGTGCGGCTACAACCAGCCGCCCCATGTCAGCTACTTCCTCGGCGAACTGGAGGGCATCACCCAGGCTCCGCCCTCGCTGACGATGACTGGGCGCCAGGAGATTGTCAACAACGGCAGCATCGGCAGTGGCGAAAACGGTCAGCAGGTGCTGATGGCTGAGACGGGAGACATGACGGTAAGTGTGGCCGACGGTGCTTCACCGAGCATCTTCTTCGACAATGCACCAAGTTGGGTGCAGGGTCACAACGACAACAACAACATCACCACCGAATACTTTACGCACACCTTGACGGGAGGAGCCTTCACAGGTAATATGCGCCTGGTAAAGCAGGGCGACGGCACGCTGGTGCTGCCGAAGGTGACGGAGACCTACACGGGAGCGACGGAGGTATGGGCTGGTACGCTGAGTTTCGACGGTACGATGGAAAAGAGTCCTGTCTGGCTGAATCGCCATACTACGCTGGAGTCAGACGGCGGACAGTTCAAGAGGGGCATCAAAGCCGATTACAATGCAACCATTTATCCAGGCGGAAAGGACAAAGCGGGTACGCTGACCACAACAACATTGATGCTGGGTTTCGGATCGCGCATCGTATTCGATGTAAACAACGACGGTACTGCCGACCAATTAACAGCCAACAAACTGACTATCGAAAAGAAAGACTGGCAGTATGGTCCGCAGTACGACGCTCCTATATTCCAGATTCAACATAGCGACTTGGTACCCGGTACATACAACCTCATCAAGGCCGACGCATTGGAAGGCAATATCGAGGATATCATCGTCGAAGGACTGTCGGGAAAGAAATTTAAACTGAGCTACGAAAACGGTTCTGTCAAACTGGAAGTCTTTGCAGTACGCGAAGCTACCGATGTAACCTGGGATGGTGGCACTGACGGTATCTGGGACTTAGCAGACAAAGAGAATTTCGTGGTTGGTGGCAACAAGGACTTTTTCGTCACTGGCGATAAGGTGACCTTCAACGACCAAGCCACCAACACTACCATCAAGGTGGTGGGCGAAGTGAAGCCTGCCAGCGTCACGTTCGACAATAGCAACAAGGACTTTACTGTCGAGGGCACGGGCAGCATCATCGGCGACGGTTCGCTGACCAAGAAGGGCACGGGCATCGTGACCATCAACAACGTGAATAAATTCACGGGTGGAACGACCATCGAGGATGGAAAACTCATTGTCAGTTCACTCGCCAACAACGATGGCGTAGAATATGGTGCCTTAGGCGGCATCAGCAACCAGCTGACTTTCCAAGGCGGTACACTGGCCAACAGCCAGACAATAGTGACGTCGCAACCCATTACCATCACAGAACAAGGTACCTTCGAGGTGAAGTCGGGCACACAGCTGACGCTGAATGGAGCCATCAGCGGATCAGGAAAGGAACTGACCAAAAACGGCCTGGGCACACTGGTGCTGAACGGTAAGGCCAGCTACGGGAAACTGACCGTGAATCAGGGAACCATCCAAGGCGGAGAAATCAGCGACAGGCACCAGTATCCCAGTACCATCGTGCTGAATGGCGGTACGCTGAAAGACCCCGATAACATCTATTCCTATTCATCGAACACAGCTAACATAGAAGTGCCTGAGGGCAAGACTGCCAGCTGGACATTGGACGGCCGATGCAATTACACAGGAAAACTGACCGGTGCTGGTACGCTGACCGTCAATGTGACGAACGTACGCAGTAATATGCAGGGCGATTGGAGCCAGTTTGAGGGAACTATCAAGTTCCAAAACACGAAGACTGGCTCTTATGATCCCTTGCTACAGTGGAACAACTCGTACGGTCTGGGCAAGGCCACCGTCACGGGAACATTCCACAACGACGGCAAGGATGTGACCATCGGCACGCTGATTGACAAGGCGGTCATCACGGGTACCGGACGCACCACTGCCAGTCATTTGGACTTGAGCATTTCGAAGGTGAAGGGAACGATTACCCGTTCGTTTATTGAGGTGGAACATACCTTGATTATCAGTGGCGATGTCAATATTACGCTGAAGGGATCGCTGTCGAAAGGTGACAAGATTCAACTATGGAAAGTGGGATCACTGCAGGCCAGCAACGTCACACTGAACCTCCCAACCCTGCCTGAGGGGCTCTATTGGGACACCAGCGACCTGCTGAATACTGAGGGTATTCTGCGCGTTACCGACCAGCCCACAGGTATCAACGTGCTGATGTCAAATGAGAATGGAGAAATGAGTAATGAGAAATGGTACTCGCTCGATGGTCGTCAACTCAGCAGCAAACCTACCACCAAGGGAGTATATATTAGAAATGGCAAAAAGGTCGTGATTAAGTGAGAGAAATGAGAGCTTGCTCGCATTTCCGAACGTGAACGAGCTCGAACGAAGTTCAAGATAGTGATTAAATAAACATACCAAAATGAAAAGACTATTAACTCTTTTGCTGTGCGCAGTCACGTTGACAAGCTATGCACAGAAGCCCAGCGACACACCGGTGAGCCAGATGGAAAAACTGGACCGCGGACTGGTGGTCATCAAATACCCAGAGGGGAAAGGCGTTAAATACTTCGCCAGTTGGCGACTGTTAGGAACCGACGACCAGAACACGACGTTTGCCCTGCTGAAGAACGGAGAGGCCATACAGGACAACATCTGCAAGTCAACTAACGTCAACGGTATCAGTGCCTCGGCAACCGACAAGTTCCAGGTGGTGACATACCAGAACGGTAAAGTTGTAGAAACCTCCGCCGAGGTTACGCCTTGGGAAAAATATTATTTGGAAGTGAAATTGGACAAGCCTGCCAACGGTGCCTTGGGAGGAACATATTCCCCTAACGACTGCTCGGTAGGTGATGTGGACGGTGACGGACAATATGAGATTTTCGTAAAATGGGACCCATCAAACTCGAAGGACAATTCGCAGAGCGACAAGACGGATAACGTCTTTCTGGACTGCTATAAACTGGATGGAACGAAGTTATGGCGAATTGATTTGGGAGTTAATATCCGTGCAGGAGCACATTATACGCAGTTCATGGTCTATGACTTCGACAAGGACGGACGGGCTGAGCTGATGTGCAAAACCGCTCCTGGGTCGAAGGACGGGCAGGGAAACTTTGTGAACCAGGCTGCTACCGACGAGAACATCAAGGCTGCAGACAACACAAAAGACTGGCGAACTTCAGCCGGACGCATCAATGGCGGCCAAGAGTACCTGACGGTGTTCAACGGAGAGACGGGCGCTGCCATACATACCATTGCCTACTATCCCAACCGTAATGCAAAAGCAGAATTGAGCGAAGCTGCAGGAACCTTCAACTGGGATGACCGCAGTGGGAAGAACGACAAGGGCGACTACGGCAATCGCGGCGAACGATACTTGGCCTGTGTGGCATATCTTGGTGGTACCGAAGCCAACGCCAGCGCGGTGTTCTGTCGCGGATACTATACCTACGCCTATCTCTGGGCAGTAGACTTCGACGGACAGCAGTTGAAGACCCGTTGGCTGCACAGTTCTGACAAAAAGGACACCTACCGGCTGATGGATGCCAACGGTCAGGAACAGACACTGCAGGGTACCATATGTACGTCAGGCCTCGGCCGCTATACCATGTATGCCAATGGTAACCATAACCTGACGGTTGGTGATGTCGACGGCGACGGCAAGGACGAAATCGTCTGGGGATCGGCAGCACTCGATGATGACGGCAAGATGCTCTATGCGGTTGGTTTCGGACATGGTGACGCCATCCATCTGGGCGATATGGATCCAGATCGTCCAGGACTGGAGCTTTTTGACGTTCATGAGGAGAAAGGCCGCTATCCTTGGGATTTACACGATGCTGCTACAGGTGAAATATTATGGCAAGGCGGACAGCATGGTGTAGATAACGGACGCGGATTGGCTGCGGATATCGTAGAATCGTCACGCGGTTATGAGTTCTGGTCTGCCTATGGTGGTTTCGACGACAATCCGAACTATGATGCCAATTCAACGGATTCCGACAAGCAAGCCTATAGAAATCAGAATCCTTTCAATGTCATCAGCGGCTTGCAGGCCGGTAACAAGAAGCCCTCTATGAACTTTCGCATCTACTGGGACGGTGACGCGCTCGACGAACTGCTCGACAACACGACCATATCGAAATATGGTGGTTCGTCATTAGGTGTGGGCTCTCAGAGCATTACAGGACAGTCGAACAACAGTACTAAGGCTACTCCTAATCTGTCGGCAGATATCTTCGGTGACTGGCGCGAAGAACTCATTCTGAGAAATGGGTCGAACGATGCGCTTAACATCTTCTCGACCATAGCTCCTACCGACTACCGTGTGCCGACGCTGATGCACGACCATACCTACCGCATGGCCATTGCCTGGCAAAATGTAGCTTACAACCAGCCACCCCATCTGGGCTATTATCTGCCCGACTTCATAGATTCCTTCCAAGGTAATGACCCAACAGGTATCCAAGAACTGGAACAAGAAGAAAACCAAAGCGGGAAATACTATAACTTAATGGGTATCCCGGTAGAGAAGCCCACCAAGGGAGTATATATAAGAAACGGGAAAAAGGTCTACATCTTGTAGACCTTTTTTACTCGCTTTTACGCTTGTTCAGGTAAATCAGAATACCGGCTATCACCAGTATAACAACTGCAACGATGTGTAACCAATCCATAGTCATATCATTTATTCTGCCTGCAAAGATAAACAATTTATTTCTAATATCATCATAAAAGTCCATAAAAACGAAGAAAGCCCTCTCATCATTGCTGACGAAAGGGCTTCTTTCAGAAAAAGTGGCGGCCTCCTACTCTCCCGCATTGCATTGCAGTACCATCGGCGCAGGCGGGCTTAACTTCTCTGTTCGGAATGGGAAGAGGTGGGACCCCGCCGCAATAACCACCTGAATAACTCTAATGCATAATTCATAATGCATAATGCATAATTATCATGCACCGTATAGGTGACAATCTTCACAAGCAAAACTTCGATTGGATTAATACCAACACCTGAAAATATGAATGTTACTGCTCCCGGTCTAATCATAATCACTAATTACTCATTACTAATTACTCATTAAACTGCTGAGCAAAGCGAAAGCATTCGGGCAATTAGTAGTGCTCGGCTTTGACGTCGCCGTCTTTACACCTGCACCCTATCAACGTCCTCGTCTGGGACGACCCTCAATGGAGTTCTCATCTTGCGGAAGGCTTCGCACTTAGATGCTTTC
>Ga0310694_10001624_pt1 | contig 24877 bp, 15 predicted proteins | sample 174DNAGHGhighgp2_FD_203884 | JGI IMG/M metagenome (GOLD analysis project Ga0310694, IMG submission 203884) | Sheep rumen microbial communities from Palmerston North, Manawatu-Wanganui, New Zealand - 1742 DNA GHGhigh gp2 (v2) (version 2) | ecosystem: Host-associated > Mammals > Digestive system...
TCAGAATCTTTATGTTTGCGTTTTTGGCAATCAGATAAGTAAAGAATGCACTTGCAGCATTGATATTCACCTCACTCCAATAGGACGAATCATCATTGAATGACGATGCAGCGACGTGGGTTTCATTGCACATATAGACACTATATCCGCTTTGCTTTGTATCATCTTCAAGTGCTAAAAAGTCTATATAACGTATGCCATTCTTTACGGTATTTTCTTCGTTGTAGTAGGTTTGACCAGCAGTAAACACCTCAAACACTCGTTCATGGCATCCTGTAAGACCTGTTTCACCTTTAACCTCTTGTAAAATCGGAATAGACAAGGTGGCGTAGGTCTTGCTGTCCTTGACAAGCTCGACCTCCAATCTGTCAACGTATGAATATGGTTCTGCACAAGTCAATACACCAGTCGTACTTGTATTAGTATATGCAATGGTATTGCCATTCATTTCATAGGCATTGATTGACATGCCCTCTGCAACGGCACTACCGTCAACAATATCAGCAAGTCTGACTGCATCATTCTCTCCAATTTTCTTCCAGGCCGTTATAGTAGGTCTGGCACTTCCTTTGAAAGCACCAGTATAGTCTTTGACGATGCTGTTAATGTCAGATGTGAGATAGTAGATTTCTGCATCATCACCATTCTTACCACTGCTTATTACAGAAACACCCTCTTGATCGTGTACAATGGTTCGGTCTGGATTGTTACCGTTCCTGCCATAGAGATAGAATCTCACTTCGGAAACGGTAGCGTCAACGGAAATAGCAGTGTTCGCATATAGCGTTTCATCGGCATCACTTGTTCCGTTGGTATAGAACTTCTTGTAATACATGATAATGCCGTGTGTGGCAAAATCAGCATAGGCAACGGTATAGTGCTTATCGTCACTGGAATCACAGATAACAGAACACGTAAGGGTACTAATGTTAAGACTATTCGTGTTCTTATCAAGAACTATCTCAGAAGCCGATGGCAACAACGAATAGACGTTAGTGTCAGTTGACTTATTGATAGTATGTACCAGAGTACGCTCGTAAGTGACACCTGAATAAATGACACTGGCTGTCACGCTGATATCGGTAACGAGAGGAACATCTGCACCCATGGCCGTTATCGTTATCCTCGCAACTTTGTACGAGTATTGGTTTACCGTTCCCTGGTTCTTGACAATAGTCTCAATGGTCTTCGTATAGTATATGCTTGAAGCAGCAGGTTTAGCGGGTGCTGCACCATTGACAAGGGTAACGCCAGACGTAGATGTTGACAGGTTGACATTATTAGCATTCTCAATGTTAAGAAACTCGTCATTGTGCCACATCGTGACGTCAAAGGTGATTGGGAGTCCAATATATGCCTGTGACTGCGTATTCCATGACACACCGCTAAACTCATTACTGATGTCGGCACTAATGAAAGGCTGTGAGTCATGCTTGATGGTGACAGGGAAGTTCTTGACAATACTGCCCTTGCCCTCGCAGTCAATGATAAGGTCAACATTGCATCCTTCCATGGCCCGCATAGCGGCATAGTCGAAGTTGGCATCATCGGCACTACCTGCAACACCAGCCTTGATGTTGTTGATTCCAGTAATGTAGATGGTGCTGTTCTCTATGATACATGAACAACCCTTTGGCTGTGCATAAATCTTATACGTTCCCTCTCCTGCGTCGGCATCGTCGGCGGCAATGACCAAAGGTGTGCCGCTCTTCCTGACCGTGATAGCGGAATGTATGCGGTAACTGCGATATTCGTCGTTGTCACCGCTCAAAGTCCATAAACCGCCAATGACATTACCGACATCATCAACCGTGACAACATCGACATAGCTGGAAAAGTCAACAGTATAAGAGTTAAGCGCATCCTGTAGGTCGGCAATAGTTTCGGGGTCAAGTTGTACGACGGCATTGCCGAAATACACATTGTCCTGAACATACAAGCCATAGCCTTGCAACTCTGCCTCATGTCCGTTCTTTAACGTGACAGTCATATTGCCAAGATAACCCTTTCGGTAAACAACATTGGCAGACTTTATTTTCCATGTCGAAACACCGTCCAACACCATTTCGTAATAGTGTCCGATGCTCGTTGCATACGACGAACTTCTGCGCTCGGAGTTTGTGAACGAACCGTACTGCGCAAACTTCATAAACTCGCATGGATGAGGCGTGTTGGTGTTACGCAACTCATAGAGGAACTTGCATTCTCCCTTTTGGTTGGTAATCATCTGGCGAACCCAGAAGTAAGAGGTGAAGAAACCCTCTTTTGAGCTAAAGCCAAATCCCTCTACATTGCTTTCATTCTCACCTGCATAAAGTGCCGTATCATCGTCGAGGCTTGCTGTCTCATACTCATGCGCAATGTCATTGTAGATACCTCGGCAAATATCACCTTCAGCGATACTTGCATAGTCGTTCTCTTCAAGTTTCAGAGTGATGTAGCCAGTCGTTTCGTCAATAATCTCGACTTCTTTGATAGTTCCGTAGCCGTTGGTACACCATTGTTCGCCCTCGGTTACATTGACACGGTTGAAACGAAACTCCGGAGCCGAAATGAAGTTACGGCTGTAGATGCTCTCAAACTCTGCGTTTCCCTCTTCGTCTATCAAAGCACCGCTACCTAACAATCTGGAGTTGAAGTTTCCTACTCTCAACCCACGCTTTGCTTTCAGAGTTTCGTTGTGGGTAACGACATCATTGAAAGTAATCTTTCCCTCTGCCACATCGTCGTGTTTCTTTGAGAGGAAAAGTTTTTCGCCCTCACTCTGGAGAATGCTCAACAAGGCAGCGGACATCGCACCGCCACCGCCGCTACCACCACTTCCGCTACTGAAGATGCTGCCGTTGTAGATCCTGTCAACACTCGTAGTGAGTTTCTGGATGGTGCCTTGCTGCACATCGTCGTTAAGTTTCAGCTCTACTTTCGGTGTCAGACCCTCACCCATGCTGATTGATACCTGCTCGATGGTGATGTCTGCCAAAGGTGCTGGGCTGTCCTCGCTTGCAGGAATACCTCTAAACGTAAACTTCAGTCCTGCATACAAACGCCAGAAGATACTGCTTTGTGGCGTTCCAGCCTTAACCATGTTGTCATAGTTACGCTGCAAATATATATCGTCGATACTCGGCTGATAGGTGAACTGCGTTTCACAATTGTCTGCCAGATACTCGGTAGCGGCTCTAAGAAGTCTGACCTCTGCCATCTTCACATATACATCGGGCATACTGATGTTCAACAGCACAAAGTAATCTCCTGCCGAAATAGGGTCGGTGGCACTCGGATAGTATGTGTTCAAAGTGTTGTCGGTGGCTCTCTTCAACGTGAGCATGTAGCCCTTCTTCCCGTTGTGAGTGACTTTCTCGATGTTCTCGCCAATCTCAAACACTCTGCCTACACAACGACCGCTCTTCATGGCGACAACAGGAGTGTTGTCAGTCCAACAGGCTTGAAGGTCAAATCCCATGTCCTGAATGAAGACATGGAATGTTTCTGATACGCTGTCTGTATCGTCCAACGGAATCCAGTTATACTCTGGGTCGTAGGTCACGGTATGGTCGAGACTGGAGTTTCCAACTTTGTACGAAAGCGAGAAATTATCCGTGAAACCACTCGGCACATGGATATTGCGCATGATAGGCGTGAAAGTTACGGTGATGTCTGACAATGCCGTAACTCTTACCTCTGATACTTTTGCGTTTGCACCGTTCTTGACATCGGGTATTTCTGGAAGTTCCATTTCCAGAATGCCGTCGCCACGCGATATACTTTGGTAATCGGAAGTATAGGTGGCAATCGTCGTTGTCGAGCCTGTCTGCAAATTCTTCTGCTTGACAGTGATGATATAACCTACGTCGGCACTTACGCCGTCACGATAACACGATATGCTGAAACCATACAGCACCGCACCGATAGTGGGAGCCATAGCATACTTTCCAGCAGAAACGCCTTGTATGGTGAACAATGTTCTTTCGGGTCCGGCATACACACCTCCACTGCTACTAAAATCGCCGAAGTTACGGGTGTTGTAACTAAGGCTCGTAAGTCCGATATTGGCACTTCTTGGTATGCCTCTTGCGGAAATACCGCTCTCTGGAAGTATGCCGTCACCTTTATTGGCATCGTCAACCAACGTATTGCCGTCTTTGTAGCCAATAGCCAGCATCTTGTCAATGCGCTCTGATGCACCGTAGTTCGGGAATGAACTTACTCCTGTCTGACCGTCTTGGTCTTGAACCAACGCACTACGCAACTCGCCGTAGGTGGCTTCTTCGATGGTTGGATAGATTTCTGGAAGTTCGCTGTTTGTACCATCCCATCGTGCGCTGTCTTCTCTGATTCCTTCAGCACAGTTCTCGGCATCGTCGTTCTTGTCAATGTATGCATCGTTGGTGTCGCCCTTTACGGCTCGGAGGGTGCTGTCTCGTAAAGCATTGTTGGCGGCTTTCACAGCGGGAGTTGCAAAGGTGTCTGGCAGTTGGAGATTGGTAGGGAATAGCGACTGTGATAGGTTATACTTGCTGTTATAGTACCGATACGGCATGTTCTTGGTAGAACCCAAAGCTCGCAGACGGGTAACGACCTTCTGTTGGCTGTTGGCAATGCGCTTGATCTGGAACAATGCCTTGTTCTGGTTGTCACGGGTGGGATAGCCCTTGCCATAGCCAAAGGCAAAAGTCTCGTTGTCGTTGTCACTCGTCAGGTTCTTTAAGTTGTAGCCGATGTAGATACTGCGTCCTCTGATGCAATAGTCGAGGTCAAAGGTGTTATGCACCTCTTCCAATGCCTTCGCAACGGTCGTGTTGTCGAATGACAGCACCTTGTCTTCTGTATGGGTAACAAGAACGGCATCGCCCGCTGTGTTGAGGTAGGTAGATGTGGTGTCAACAAATATCTTCCAGCCATTTGTCGGGAACATACGGTCGAGGTTGGCTTGCATCTTTGCGGCCAAAGCACAGACGGCCGTGAGGGTACTGCCGTTGGCACTGGTCTCACCACAAAACAACTGGAACTTGCTACTGCCTGTGTAGTTCGTACCCAAAGCAGCAACATAGTCACCTGTTGTCGGTGTGATGTCGAGCATAAGGCATCGCGTCAACTCTTCTTGGAATGACTCAAACTTCACATTCTCGTAGGTGTATGAGTCTTGACTCTCTTTCGACCGCGCTTTCTGTGTGACAGACGGCACATAGTTCAATGTGTAGGTCTCGCCCCTGAACTGGCAGAAATCTCCTACAGCCCAATCAATAGGCGTCTCAGAACTGATGGTGAACGTCAAATACTGCTCGCCCATCATTGCGTCCTGAAACTTCCACTTATTGACAATGCAACGAAGTTTCGTTACGTTACCGTCTTTGTAAAATATGCGTAGTTCTACCCTGTTCATAATCAGTCAAAATTTAGTTCTGTGCAACGCTGTTTTCCATCGTAAGTGCCGTATGTCGGAGTGACATCGGTAGTCGGGTCATAGACTGTGAATTTCACTTTTAACTTTGCAACGGCATCGGGGTCTGACTCTGAACAATGGAAGAGTTCGTTGCTCAACTCAGCAACAACAATGTCTTTACGACCCATTCCAACATACTCGTTATAGACAGCCAAACGACCACTCTTAACGGTGTCGTTTACGTCGGCTTTGGCACGTCCATAGATGAAATCAATAAAGTTCGATATATCAGTTCTGATATTGGACTTAGTACCGACATACAAGAAGAAAACTTCGATGTCGTAATGCTTCATCGGTAACTTCTCAGGAACATACACGTCAAGACCATCCTCACCAGCCCAATCCCGTGTAGGGAGGTCTTTGGTCTTTGGATTCTTTGAGAATGGAAACTCCAGGCAGATAATGTTGAAAGTTTTCAGCAAATCCACCACACTACCCTTTGAATAAGTCGAGCCGTCGAAACTTATCTGTTGAATATATGTATTGTAAACTGCCATTGTAATAAATTTTCGGCAAATATATTCATAAATCCTTACAAATATCTGTGCTTATTATGGTAATCAAGTTTGTTTATCTGTATTTTGCCGTCTCTGACGCGAGTTTATTCAAGAAGTTTCTATACATTTGCGGAAAATTATCTGAGTTATGAACGAGTTAAACAAAGATTTAAAGAGTCAGGCTATTGCACTTGGGCTTTGCAAAGAATGGCAAAAGAGTTGGGAAAAAGACTGGTCAAAGGAAAAGATGGTCGAAAGAATGTATAAGGGATTGGACTTCTGTTTGAAGTTTCATTACCCATCAAACGACTACATTCTGAAGCACTTTGATTTGGAGTTTCGCCGCCAAAGCAACGTCTTCGTCAATGACAAATACAGCGTTTGCAATCCAAAGCATAGTCTCGTTCTCGGAACTTCCGACGTAACAATCAGATATAACGCATGGTGGAACGGTGCAATCCATATCCGCGATAACTCCAGAGCAAAAATCTTTGCCAAAAACAAGAGTTTCGTAATGGTTCACCTCTACGAGAAAGCATACGTCGAGGCAGAACAGAAAGACAAGGCGACAATAGTTCTGATAAAGCACTCACCAGATGTGACTGTCATTGCAGACAAGAACATCAAAGTGAAAGAAGAATACGACTATTTGAAATAAGATTTTTATTGTTTTAGGTTAGTAGTATTTTTAGTTAGTTTTGTAAAAAAGCGACCGTCCGTGAGGATAGCCGCTTTTTCTTTTGTATGTTTCAGAACTTACTTCACCGAAACCTGCTCGTACCCACTTGTGATATTGTCGAGGTGTGACTTCATGCTGTCTATCATCACATAGATAGCACCGTTCTCACTCAGTAAAGCACGTATCAGAGCAACATTATTGTCAATGCCCTTCAGAGAGGTAACGATGGATGCAACCTGCTCAACGTATGCTGGCCACATTTCGGAAATGAACTGATTCATAAGAATGCGCTTGATAGCGACATCCTGACGAAGACTATTCACATATCCTGCAAGCAAAGCACTTGTCTCTTCTGAAGTTCCCTGAACACCACTACTGAGGGTGCTTTCGGTATCACTATTCAGAACGGTAAGACCTGCATTGTTAAGACCTCTCTCGAAAGCATTCATAAACTCCAAAGCTGCTGTGATAGTCTGCTCACCCTCACCACCTTTGCCAAAGAAATCTGTGACAGTAGAGATAACAGCACCCATACTACTCTTCGGGTCTTTGGCATTGAACACACCCTTAGTACCTTTCTCTATGCTACCAAACAACTTCTCTTCAAGACTGGCAAACATCGGTTCAAGAATAGCCATCTGCATCATCTTGTTCATCACCTGTTGCAAGATGCTCGTAACAGTCTCACGGTATGCTTTCGCTGCACTCTCACCATTCTCAAAGGCAGAGCAAAGAGAGTCTGAAAGTTGATCAGCCCATCCCTTGATGTCAATAGACCACAATTCTTTTGCCAAATCCTCTGCAAAGTAGTGAATCTGCTCGTCAAGTTCTGCAATCTTCTTCTTATACTCCAGCAATGCTTCATCAGAAGAATCTTTCTTATCGTCTTCTTCATTATACATTTCCATGTAGTCTCGTCTCTGCTGTTCGAGATTTGCAAGTTCCTGTGCATAGCCAGAAGCACCAGTACCAGAGGTATAGAACTTACGCATAGCGTCACTGGCAGCATCACCGCCACTACTGTACTTTCCTGAGAAGTAGCGACGCAAAGCACCTGCGTCGAAACCTAACGTCCTACTGCGTAGTGCCTTGATAACTTCGGTATTGGCTTCCAATGCAGCGACATTTCTCTGCAAAGCCTCAATATGGCGTTGGTTGTTCTTATCGTGAAGACCGAAAATGCCGCTTAAAAGACCAAGACCTGCACCTGCAGCCATTCCCCATGGCCCCAAGGCAGACAAAGACTGAGCACCTTGCATAGAACCTCCAAGGAGTCCAGCGGCATCACCAACGGCATTTGCCGCACCAGTCGCACCCATGCTCTTGAAGAGGTCGGAAACGAGGTCGAGACCATTCTGCAAGGTCTGGAATGCAGTAACTACGTCTTTTGCCGTATCAGACAACTCAGACATATTCTTGAAGAGTTTTCCGTACTTGTTTGCTTCGTCCTGTGCATCTTTTTGCTCCTGACTGCCACTTTCAGAACGCTCTGCCCTCTGTTGTGCGGCATCACGACGCTTTGCATAGTAGTTCATAAGACCGTCGTAACCACCGCTAATGAACTGTCCTACTGCACCTCGCTCACCAAGGAAACCAGTAGTACCGTATTCGGTACGGGCTTTTTCGAGTTTCTGCTGCTCCTGCATAGCCTGATCAGGAGTGATCAATCCCAACTCTTTCAGACGCTCAATCATCCTCTCAACGGCTTTCGTTGCAGCGTCAAACTCTTCACGCGACATAGCGATAGCATTGTTATACAGGTTTGCGTATTGTGCGCTTAACTGCATCTTTTCCCAATCAGCCTGAGTCTCGGCAATCTTATCTGCCTCTGCACCTTGCTCTGACGTAATCTTACCAGTATTGACAAGATTGGCGTTTGCCTCTTTCTGCTGTTTCAGACGGTCGTTAATCTTTTGGACTTGAGCGTCATAGTCAGTAACGAGACCAAGCAACTTTGTGTAACTGGAAATATCTGACTTAACGACCTGATTCTGAAGTTTCTGCCATTCCTTGAAGCCCTCAATCAATCCGTCAATCTTATCCCTTGCATCGGCAGGAACAATATCCTCGAACATCTTACGAACACTTTCGGCATCTTTCTGTGCATCGAAATCTATTTCAAGAAGCGGAGCCATACCACCAATGGAACTAAATTGTCTCTTCAATTCCTCTTTGAGTGCATCGGCAGAATTACGGACATTACGCTCACTGCCACTGATACCTGCAACGTCCAAAGCCAGACTTTCATTGCCAGTAGCACTACGGACGGTATTGTAAATATCCCAACGGGTATTCAGGTCTTCAATAGTTTGGTCAATGAGAGCCTTGAACTGCTCACCAGCCTTGATGAAGTTATCGAACTTGATATCATTGAGCAAGGCAACGGCTTGACGATAAACGCGCAAAGCCTCTTCGCCATTCTTCTTAGACTTGTCATTCTTTTGCGACTGATAACGATTCAAAGCATCGTCACGTATTTTCTCTACATACTTCTGATAGTCGGCAATCTTATTTACATCAAAGTCCATCGGCAGAACTTTGTCTGTACGCCATTCTTTGAAAATGTCCTCGTATTTAGAGTTTGTTTCAGCGATGGCGGCATCATTGCCAACTTTCTTCTCCCACTTATCATACCAAGAATAAGCCTCCTTCATAATACGAATACGTTCATCCCAACGCTTCGCAAACTCGTCCTTATAAGCCTTTGTGCCACCAGTTTTCTTGCTACCAGTCCCTTTCTTCTTCTTGTCATCTTCCAATTTCAGACCAATGTTATTTGCAGCCTCTTGGGTCTTTCCAAGTTGTCCCATCGCTTGATTGAACCCTTCAAATATTTTAGCAACAGCATCCCTTATATTTTTATCGGGTATATTTGAAAGTGCTTTGGCAATCTGTTCTTTGGAAAGAACCTTTCCTGTGAAGGAAATTCCGAATTTGGCAAGAATGGGTTTTGAGGTTTCAATATAACTCTTTGCTGCTTTATAATCTTTCTTCAATTTATCAAAGACAGCCTCAGAGTTTGTCATTGCCTCTACGTTAACTTTGTAATCGCCATTTACAAGGTTGTTAAGGGTTTGCTCTAACTGTGCAAGTTTCACAATGGCATTTTCCGTTTCTGCATCTATTTGGATATGATACCTTTCTGAAAACTTCTGAGTAAGGTCTCGTGCTGTTTCATTAGTTAAGCCCTGAACTTTACTCAGCGCATCTTTCCACGAAGACAATAATGCCTGTTGCTTGTCTTCGGATAAAGTCATTTTGCCTGCAAGGACCTCGTCAATGTGCCAGCCCTTCTGATTGCGCAACTGATTATCAAGCGAAGTAAAGAATTGATTGAGGTCTTCTTCCATCGTCTTACGAGCATTTTCAATACCAGACATCGTACCGCCATCAAACAGCCCTCCGTCAAGTAAACCTTCATACGCACCGCTCACGCCGAAATGAGCATCTTTGAATATTTCATCAGCTTTACTAAATTTTTCATGGTTTTTTACAAGGAAAGCAAAAGCCTGAGAGTAGTTGTCCATACCTTTAGTGGCTTCTGCAAATTTCTTGTCTTCTTTCTGGGCTTTTCTAACTGTATCATCTATGTATTTGCGTAAGTCGCCGTAGGTCTTTCCAATATTCTGTGTAAGTTTCTTAACCTGAATATCATAGTCGCCTATGCTTGTCAGCAAGTCATCATCAAGCCACCCTTTGTTAGTTTCATTAACCGCAAACTCGATAGCATCACCAGTATGCTGCATCTGTTGTTGTGCTCTACTTACGTTAATAACACTCTCATACAACAAATCATACTGATCGCGTAATTCACGAACCTTGGTAGTAACCTTTTCTATTCCGTCTTCACCTTTCTCAGATACCTGATAGGTCATAGCGTTATTAAGAATGCGGTTTGGTGTAGCAGCATAATCACGAATATACTGCTGCCATGCTTCTATTGTACCTTCAATGTCATGGTTCTTGTCGAAACTTGGCTTCACAAAACGCATAAAACCTCCAGTCTGTTGTCCGAAAGTTCCAGTCACGTTATCCCATTGGTCGTTCTTGCCGTTTCTCCAATCTACACGGATGCCTGTGTCCTGCATCATCTGACGGGTATTCTTCAATGCCTCCTGAGAATGCTCATAGATTTTGTTAGACAATTCTTCTGCGGCTTCCATTTCCCTGCTGTTCCTCTGCCACAACTCCATGATAGCAGTCACACCTGCCATCATTAACGTAGCGGGATTGAACACAAGGGATTTCAGAGCGAGACCTAACTTTGTTACGCCTATTGCAGCGCGATTGACAACACCCGTAAAGATACCATAGGTACGGATATTGTTCACTGCGACAATGCCAGCGGTCCTCTCAGCAGCGGTTAAATCAGCAAGTTTTAGAATCTGTCTTGCCTGTGCCTTTGAAAGTTTTCCCAAAGCAACCAGTCGGGCAATGTCTTCCGTCGTAAGTTTTTTTGAAGACAGGGCAAGGGCTAAGTCCATCACCTGTTGCTGACGGCCAAGGGCAAGGTTTCGCATACGGCTTGCTGAAAGACTTTGCCCCAATGCAATCCTTAACCGTTCACTCGCTGTCAGTTGTTTTGATATGGCAATCTGCTGTTGCTCTGCTGCTGACAACACACGATACATTGATGCAGTTCTCAACTGTTGTGCCTCCTGTGCTCTGAAAGCGGCAATAGACTTCAACGTAGCGGCATTGTGCTCTCCCAACGTCGCAATGTTAGCCAGAACTGCAACCCTATGCAAAGCCCACATAGCAGTACCAGTACCAAGAACGGTGGCGGCATCCTTCCAGTTGCGGGTAACGTCCATCAAGACATCGGCAACCTCTTTCAGTGCCTCACCAATGTCACCCTCAGCCATTTCGCCGTACATAATATCCATAGCGTCTTTGACGTTCTTGAACTTCGCCTTGACACTCTGGGATATGACTTCCTGCATATTGTAGAACATACCGCCCTCGTCGGTCAAATCTTTCAGCACGCCTACAACATCGTCGTAAGAGATTTGCTTTGCCCTTACCATCTTACGTATCTCTTCGTTACTCTTACCCAACTTCTCGGATAACTTCTCCAAAAGCGGAATATTACCCATTGAAAACTGGCGTAAGGTGTAACCGCTAAGAGCGGCTTCAGAACGGACATGACCTAATGCCAGAGCCAGACGGTCAACACCTGTACCCGTCGCTGCTGAAATGTCAGCAAGGCGTTTAGTCATGTCAAACAATTCGTTGTACTTGAATCCGTAAGCAGTGAGTTGCTTCGTCATTTGGTCAAGTTCAACGACTCCGAAAGGTGACTGAGTAGCCAATCCCTTGATTTTGTTAAAGAGGTCGTTTGCCTGTGCCTGGTTCTGTAAGATAGCACCGATTGACAGACGTTGCATTTCCAGCTGACCGCCAATCTGAATAATATTATTGAGGAACTGCTGACCACCCCAAACACCAAGGTATTGAGTAGCCAATGTTTTTAGGTCGCTCAATACCTGAGACTGATTATGTAGTTTACTTGTAGAGGTTTCCAAAGCCTGTGCAAGTCTCTGTTGTTCGGCAGATAATTGGTTAGTGGCAGATGCTGTAGTATTCGCTTCTTTTGTCAGTGCTTTCAACGCTGCTGCCTGAATATTTAGGTCATTTGAGGCATTGCGATATCCTACACTCTTCGTAATTCGGTCTGCATCGTGACCGCCATTCTTTGCAATGTACTCCAGAACCCGACGGTAACGCTCCATTCTTTCTACGGCTTTGTCGTAGGCAGAAGTATCTACCCTTGCATCTACGGCATTGGCTCGTATCTTCGCAATCTCCAGTCTGTCAAACTTTGAAGCCAGATCTGAAACGGCAATACCCGCACGTCTCATACTTTCAATAAGGTGGGCATTGTCTCTCGCTGATTGTCTGCTCTCAGCAGAAACTTTTGAGATAAGACTTACGGCATCAGTTATCTGCTGTCTGTAGGCTTCACTATTGAGAGTTTGCATAGCATCACGCGCTCCCTGTCTCGCCAACAGACCTTCTCTCAGATCAAGTCCTGTAATGGCATTTGTGATGTCACTACGGAACGGTGTGGTTGGATTCGATGCCAAGACTGACGATAATGTGCTACGGAGTTTGGTGATACGCTCCAATTCTCTGCTGATATTGTTGTAGTAACTGAGTTCTGTCTTTAACAGAGAAACAACACGGGTCGCGTCTTCACTACTCAAATACTGTGAAGCAGTTAAGCCAGAAAGAGGATGAACACCGCCATTTCTTTCGATAAGGCGAAGATTCTCCCTGACGTCAATAAGTGCCGTCTTATAACGCTCCAAAGCGGCTACGTTAAAACCTTTGTCGCCAAAAGTTTCGATGGTACGTTGAGCGCGTACCAAGTCGTTATTAAGGCGTTCTGTTTCATGCCTTGCAACTTTCACACTGCGAGACATGGCATCGGGCGTAACACTTGCCGTAGAACTTCCGTTCAGCATACCCATCGTGTTACGGACATTCCTGATAACCTCACCCAAGCCAGTCATAAAGTTTCGCATACCCTCGTCTGAGCCAATGGTAATCTTGAACTTGCCAAAGGCTTCATTAAGGGTATTCATGGACGTTGCACAAGCATCTATGCGCTTTGAGAAAGCAGTAAAGTTGTCATGCTGAATCGCTTCTTTGACCGCTACGAGATTAGCCGCCAACTCACCAAGAGACTTGCGAACAGCATCCTGAGCCTCCTTCTGCAAATTCTTTGTAGCCTCATTGATGGCATTGCCAACATTCTTTCCTACCTCCTGTACCTGCTGATGCTGTAAAACAGATAAAAGTTGCTGCAAATCCGAAAGACCCTCAACTTTTACAGTGATGGTCTTGTCTTTTAACTTGTCAAAAGCCTGTTCTATGCTATTTAATTGGTTTGTCGCCTCGTCTTGGATGGCAACTTTGAAAGCCAATGGGTTTAAATCACTCATATCTATTCTTTGTCTAAGTTTGTTTAGTATTGTCTGTTACAGGAACTTTCTCACCAGTTAGCAAAAACTTATCAAGTCGGATTCCTCGTTTTTCTCTCGCTGCCTTACGCTTCTTCCAGTCCTCAACGGTCTTTTCAAGTTTCTTCGCATTGGGCTTGTAACCTTTCTGACCTGGCTTCAATCCAGAACTGGAATCACGCATCTTGTAAACAGTAATGGGTTGGTCAATATCTATCAACTGAATCTGAGCCGCTGTGTGACCCCAATACCATTCATACATCTGCACTCTAACCAAACCGAAAAAGAAATATCGCGGCATTACGAGCCACTGTCTTTGTTTTCGGTCGGAGAAGGCTGAACCATATTTGGTGCGTGAAGGATAGTTTCGACTTCCTTCGCTCTCATCCTCATCAGCGTATCCTTTGCCTCTGTCAGTGACATGATAGTCGCGTAGAACTGATTCAGCGGAACTTTTTTTTTGCCAACTTCGAGAATTTCATGCAGTTGGATATTGTCGTACTGGCGAACATAGTAGAACCAACGCCAGAGATACCAGTACCGAAACTTTAACTTCCAGTACCCGTCAAGAAGGATAATGGCAGAGGCTTTGCAAGCCAACTTCGTATCTTCAAGTATGGCATCCATCACCTCACTACCAGTAGTCTTGTTTTCGTCGATAGTTTTTTTATGCAGAAGCAAGCGGGAAAGTTTCTCCAGTTGACCATTCTTCAACCAACGTATCTTGTATTTCTTCTTGGTACGGAGTATTCCTACTTCATCAGCATCGTTACTAATCATCGACAGATATAGTTGCTGAGCGTCGTATGACGGCTGTTCAACTCTCTCTTCTTCGTTCTCTTTCATAAACTTCGTATTTAAAAAATTAGGGCAGTGGCAGCACCAACACTACCACTGCCCCTAATGCTATGAGTATGCGTTTGCCTTAGACTGGCTTAAACGGCAGACAGGTTAGCGATACCAAAGGCATCGGTAGCAGCACCGTTGGCAATGTTACCAGTCAGAACAACACACAGAGGCTTGTTAGAGCCGTCGAAGATGATCTGAGCCATGAACTTCGCCTTCTTGATGAAGAGAAGTTTATCCTCAGTGTCGTTCAGGATCAGAAGACCGAGATAGACAGCCTTTGCAGACAGAGGATAAGACTTACCAGTACCATTGAAGCCCGGAATCTTCGGACTTGCAGCAGTACCTTCGAAGCCACACAGAGTCAGAATGTCGGTATTGTGGCAAGGAACTTCAAGAGTAATCTCACCATCGCCAGGAGTGAAGGTGTTCACCCAATCGGCGTTCATACCCTTAACCTTGAAATGCTCAATGCTGGGCTGACCAGTGTCAAAGTTGAAACCCGATTCGTCAGAAACGGGAAACTCTACACCATTGGATTGAGAGCAGTCGAGTCCGTCAGGAAGACCACCATTGATAGCAAAGACAGAACTAATGCCACTGAAGACATCATCCTGCATCGTGATTTTCTTTGTAAATGCCATAGTCGTAAAGTATTTAGTTTGTGAATATTTCTTTTATTACTTCCTCGAATTGAACTTAGTTCGCAACTTGAAAGTGATTTGAGTGACTTGATAGCCTGTCTCGTCGAATCCCTGCATCAACACACGCGGATTGGTGGCGACAATAGTTTTACCGTTAATCGGGAAAAGGTCTAAGACTTTCTGGGTCAATTCGCTCTGAGCATTGATGTTCAGTGTTCGATCAGTCTTCGCCTTGCAGAAGACAGAGAAGACAACCCAACAATCTACCGACATATCGTAACTGCCCTTGATACGGCTACGGATTTCCGTAGGTATGTCTATTACGATAAAGTTTGCGATGTCCTGACCAACGGGTTCGGGGCGACCGAAAAAAGTTTTGCTTCCGATGCCTTTGACCGCCTTTGACAGATCATCGTAAATGAGGTAGAGTATAGACTTCTTAACTGCCATAACTGCTATTTCCTTGGTAACTGCAAATAAGTTGTTCCAACACTTTCCGCAAATGCGTAGGCTTGCATAATACCAGTAGTGCCTCGCTGCATCTGTACCCATTGACCGTACTCGACGGGATAGGCGACAACAATGTCAAACAGGTTCTTACCTTGCGGTACGTAGTTTTGAAAGAAGTTTCGTGCATCGTCTTCACCCCAACCACCATTAGTCTGAACTGTTGGCAGGTAACGACTGTTGTCACCGTCGTAGTCTGGGTTAAACTTATAATGCTTACGTGACCTCTGACGCATCTTTACCTGAATGGCTTTCGGTACATACTGTGCTGCGTAGTAAGCATTGATAGGCTCTTTATTCCTGTAAAGGCAAACAACAATAGAGTTCAACAAGTTTCCTGTAAAGTTGTGTGCGCCCTCTGCGTTTTGACGCGCTTTTATCGCTTCCTGACACAAGTCGGTACAGAACTTTCGGCAACGCTTCTCGACTTCATCAAAGATAGCCTGCTTATAGTTTGCAATGGCATTGTGAACAATCTGACGATTAGTTACGGGCATACTTCCAGAGAATATGAGTTCCTAAATTGCTTGGGCGTTTGTCAACTACAATTCCGTATTCTTTGTACCCGAATCGCTGTAACTCGATTCTATCACCCTCAAGAGGAATAGTTTCATCCGTCCATTCGTCCTGTTTCAAAGGCAATGCGAGTGTTCTGTACGATACGTTAAAGTCTCCATTGTCCGACGTAACGGCTTTGTTATCACTCCTGCAAACTCCCTCGTAGATAACAGTTCCACCCTGCGACTGATAAGTTTCTTCCGATTCTTGTTCGGTCACAACTGGCTCTTCTGTTTCATCACGCATAGGATCATCATCGTCAAACTTTTCATCTGCCATCGGCTCAGAATTTTTGAAACGGATAATCTTACACGTATGAGGAAAACGAGGGTTCTTGATTCGTGCCATAACTATTTCGGGTATCTGCGGATTTTACGGAAGCCACTGCCCTTGAAGCCCCATCTGTTGCTTCCGAGCAAAGGCAAACCATATTTCTTGTAGATAGCATTCGCCATACGCATATAGCGATTCAAAGAGGTAGCCGACATCTGTTCACCACCTTCGGAATGAGACCAGTCACCGTCTTCATCGGAAACTTTTGAAGACTGAGTAGGACTCGTACAAATCCAAGCATACAGACCAGCCAAAGCCAAATCTTTCTGCTTCTGACTCAAACTGGCATACTCTGCGCCATCATCAATCTCCAACTCCGCGAGAATGCTCTGAAGGGCATCGTCCGTAACCTCAATGTTACGGACTTTGCCTCTCAGATAGGTCTCTATAGTGTAGTCACAAGCTGTTGGCATAGTATCAATTCACTAAGAGATTAAGGCTCGTACTCTTTCCAAACCGTTGCAATAGCGTAGTCGTGTACGTTGTTGAAAACGGGGCCAGCGTAGAGTTCGCAATCAATGACATTCAGGATGGGGTCTTCCTGCCATGAGTTACGCACGGCAATACGACCTTCAACGAATGAGTAGCGGGTCGATGGATCGAGACCGCCCATCTTCACACGGTCAATGAGGATGCTGTTCATGCACTTCATTTCGAAGGGTCGATATGCGCGACTTGCAGCAACCATGTTGTGAATGTCGAATGCGGGGTCGTCGGCAACTGGCTTGCCATCTTCCTCGTGACGTGACTTGAAGTCAATCTCCTGGAATGGCCATACCTTCATGTCGTTGTGCATCCAGTTCAGAACGTCAGTGCGAACGACTTTCACGTTTTCGGGATGGAAGTAGTTCTTGCTGGCTTTGTAAGCTGTCAGCACAGAGGGATGAAGAACGATCTTATCCAGAAGGTCTTTCGACAACTTCCAGTGGTCAACACCCAGCGAGAGAGTATCGGTAAGATACTTCTGGAAAGTCAGAATGTCCTCAATGACATCAGCAGAGGTGTTGGCAATCAACTTGGGAGTAGCACCAGTGGTGTCCCAAATGTACCAATCCTTACCAGTGTCAGGTGACAGGAAGTTCTCGTCGGGGATCTGGAACTTGAAGTCATAACGAGCACCGTCAACGGCAACATCGTGAATTTCACCAGTTGACATAGCCTGCATGACCATGTAGGAAAGTTCGTTGTGAACACCACCGAGCATTGCATCCGAATTGGTGATGAAGCTGTCGGTCAAAGCCTCACCGAAGGTAAGATTGCTGAGTTTTGCAACCTTGCGCAACTCAATCATATCATCCTTGGTGATGTTGAAGCCGTGACCTACCTGTGGCAGTGTTCCACCGTACAGTTCCCAACCGAGGGTACTACGCTGCGGCTTGCCAGAATGAGTACCGAGTACGCTGGCACGTACCAGAATTGGGGTCTTTTTGATACCCTGCTTCCACTCGCGGTCGTCGGTCGGTTCGCCCCACGAAGCAAACTGACGCCAAATAGCACGGTTGTACTTGGCATTCACGTTGTCGAGGATCAGACCGAAGTTCTCAGCGTCCACATACTGATGCAGACCACTGATACCATAAAGATTCATGTCTCTCATAATCTAATCTCCTTTTAGTTTACTTGCGGTTGCTGAAACGGAAATAGCACTCGTTGTCACGAAGAGCCTTCTTCAGGCTGGCAGTCAGAGGCGGCATACGACGCTCCAGAACTGGCTTCTCCATGCAGTTCCAGATATAGTCGATGTCGATGGCATACGCATCGGGATCGAGTACGTTGTCACAATAGGTCAAGCCGTTGGGGATGGCCTTGATCTTCTTCACCTCAGCAGACTTTGCTTCTGCAAGCACGTCACCCTCTGCGATGAAAGCACTGCTGTCTGCTACAACAGCATCCATTGTCAGAATGTCGAAGTCGGCATTGCTGCTGTCGATGGCGGTAACGGTTGCGATATTGCTCACAGCCTGAGTGAGATCATCACCCACTACGAGCAAATTCATGCCAACTTTTGCGATACTGCCAGTCTCATACTTCTCAATCTTGACGGTCTTCTGGACGGTATCAACCTCCAGAACCTTGAAAGTGTAGATGGGAACGATGGAACGTTTCTCTGCTGACTCGTCAGCATAAACAAGTGTTCCTGCAGCCATTACGTTAGGATAGGCGGGCATCAGTGCGGGGTCGCACATGAAACCACCGACGGCAATAGTCGGCTTACCCTCGTAGCACTTGCGGACACCACCAAAGTTCTTACTAAACTTTACGTAGTTGTTGATAGTACCTTGTTTCATGTTACCTAATTTTTGTGTTGTGAATTTTCAGTTTACAGACAATTCGTTAAACGAAAGTCTTCTCTTGTTCGGTAGCATAGTTCGCGCTGTCTGCTGCCTCCTGCTTCAATCTTTCAATGCGCTTCTTAACGAAGTCATTGTTTCCACCGTTTCCTCCAGTGCCATCACCACCGAAAGGCTTTCCACCGTCAGCGTAGTAACGCTTGTAGCGTTTCTCGTAGGCTGCGATTGCCGTCTGTTTCAGAGCATCGAATGTCGGATTTTCACCGTATTCGATATCATCCAAAGCATCGTCAATACAAGCCTCGTTGTTAGCCTTCAAAGCGATAAGATGTTTCTTGAGTTCAGCCTTGACAGCGTTGAGTGTAGCGTTTTTCTCACGCTCTAACTGTGACTTCATAAAGTTGGTCATGGTAGCCGTCATCTTACCAAACTCGCTATCAGCACCAGTAAGTCCAGCCATTGCTTCCTTAACAGCCTTTGCTACCTTTGCGTCAAGTTCTTCGGTCGATGCACCGCCGTTACCGCCGTTGCCACCGTTACCACCATTTCCACCACCATTCTCAGGATGCTCTTTCTTGTAGTCTTCCAATGCCTTTGCTACGGCAGTCTGAATACGAGTCTCAACATCTTTCTCATGCTGACCTGCATACTCTTTTGCGTAGTCTTCCTTGAACTTCTCTGTGAAAGCCTTTTCGTCGTGACGCTTCTGACCTGCAAACTGAATCAGTGTTGCAACTGGAAGTTTCCACGTCTCTTCGGTAATCTTAGAGTCGTCTGCGAACATTGTCAGGACACTTTCGGCAATACCCTCAAATGTCTTGTCACTAATGACCTTTGCGTTGTCTTCTCCAACCTTGGTCCTCAAATTCTGAATGAGAATGTCTTTCTCCATAAATGTTTAGTTTTTGTGTTGGTTGTTACAGGCGTGTCTCGCCTGCTTTGTAAAGATTTTTCCGCAAATATAGATGAAAAATGAAAAAATATCTGATTTTTATTTTGGTAATCTTTTGTTTACCAATCAAAATCTCAGATTTTTAAGGCTTTATATCTAAATTTGCTGCAAAAAATGTAAAGATAACAGAAAGTTATGGAAGGTTTTACAGGACTATACACCATCGACGGAAAGCCTATCTACTCTAAAGCCTTTATTGAGGAACTTAGAGAAAAAGAGAGCAATAAGAAGACGTCAAAGTATTTCATTGCTCAACGTGGCGCACAGGAAGTTGGACTGAGTAGCACCGTTGATATTATTGTCTTCGGTGGCAACCGTGGTGGCGGCAAAGCAAACCCATACTCAACACCTGTCGCTACACCATCTGGATTCAGGAAAATGGGCGACCTCGAAGTAGGTGACTTGATATGTACGCCGTATAATGGTGTGCAGAAAGTAAGTGGCATACATGAACAAGGTGTTAATACCGTTTATGTGTTCCACTTTGATGATGGCACGAATGTAACGTGCATGGATAATCACAGGTTTTGGGCGCGGACTTCACCAACAGAAGACTTCCATGAAATGACAGCACGCGATATCATGGAACACTACGCCATTGACAGACCATACCCGTTGTCTCTAAGAAGGGGTAATACTAACTTCATAGAGTTTCCGCTTTGTGGAGAGGTCGAAATGAGCGAGAATGTCACACCTGTTGACCTGCCAATACACCCTTTTGTTCTTGGGTATATCTCTGGTACTGGATTCTGGAACTTCTCAGTTTCGGGAATCAAACTGTCAAAAGACCAGTATGTAGCGAGAAAAGTATATAGCCTTGGTCATAAGGTTAGGATGAACACAAAGGATGGATTCTATTATCTGCGTGGTCTATCAGATGAAAACAGACGAAAGATAACAACAAGCAGACAGGAGCAGCCAGCACGTATTCCTATTGATTATAAGACGGCTTCGATACAGTCACGATGGGAATATCTGAAAGGTATCATGTATAAGAACGGGCGTTCTATGCACAAACACCCGTATCTGGCTCTTCCAAACAAGCAACTGATAGAAGACGTTGCAGAGATAGCACGTTCTCTGGGTATCTGGGCGAGAGTTTCACAGATTGAAGATGATCCTGAACGTATCGGATTCTGGAAGGTTTCTTTCGTAGCACCTAACGATGGTGACTTGTTCGTAAAGCACAACTTCAAGATTCGCGCACACGTCAATGCCGAAACTCCTACCAAACCTAATGCAAAGAATGTCCTGACAAAGAAACTACAGTACATATCTAAGTCTAAGCATCGTCAGAACTGTCGTTGCATCACCGTCACAGGACGCGACCACCTCTATATGACTGATGCCTATACCATCAATCACAACACCATAACGATGTTGATGGAACCGCTATATGACATCAAGAACAAACACTTTAACGGTATCATATTCCGAAAGAACAAAGACGATTTCGAGAATATCATCAATGAGTCAAAGCGTTGGTATGCGAAACTTGGTCGTTACAACAAGTCAAAAGACGATATGACTTGGAACTTTAAGACGGGCGCAAAACTTGGTCTTACCATCTATGATATGCCAATGTCTGACTTCGACACAAAGTATCGTGGTCAACAGTTTTGTTCCATCGGTATCGACGAGTTACCTCAGATGCCGTTTGAAATGTTCAAGTTCTTAATGACTTGTTGCCGTAACACCATCGGCGTACATTCTCGCATACTTGGAACTTGTAACCCTGATCCGCTGTCATGGCTGAGAAAGTTTATCGACTGGTGGATTGGTAAGGAAGATACTATCTATTCAGATGGACTCATGCACCCTGAACGCAAAGGTTTCGCCATTCCAGAACGTGACGGTGTTGTCCGCTACTGTTATATGCCCGATGATTCAGTTGATAATATCATCTGGGGTGACACTCCAGAAGAAGTTTACGAGCAATGTCGTGAAATGATTGACGATGCCTGGGATCCTGAATGGGAACAGTACGGATATACCAAAACTTCATTCTTTGTCAAGTCCGTTACATTCAAGAAAGCCGCTTTGAATGAAAACAAGGCTCTGATTAAGAGTGACCCCGGTTACATCGCTTCACTTCTGAACCAACCGCCAGAAGTTCGCGCAAGAGAGTTTGACGGAAACTGGGATATTATAAAGATGGGCGACGATATGATTCAAGCCTATCATCTTGATAAGATATTCCAGAACGCACAGATGATTGGTGACGGTGTTCGCCGTGCAACCTGTGACGTTGCAGGTGACGGTGGCGATAACTGTGTGACATGGTTCTGGATAGGACACCACGTCGCAGATGTCTATGTATGTCGCCGCGACCCGTTCACTACCGTCGGACTGATAAGGGCGAAACTTCAGGAATGGGGAGTTTTGGAGCAGAACTTTGCCTATGACCTCAATGGAATGGGTCAAGTTTTGAAGGGTGCTTTCCCAAGAGCAGTACAGTTTAACAACCAAGAGGCGGTTGACCAGAAAGATAAATACCTATACGATAACAAGAAGTCTCAGTGTGCGTATAAGTTTGCAGAACGGACACAGCAAGAGGGGTGGAGCATTGAGCCAACTCTTTTGAAGAGAAGATATAAAATCGGTAAGGAAACAAAAACTCTTTATGATATTCTTCAACTTGAACGTAAATGCGTGAAGCAGGATATGTCAAAAGAAGATAAGGGCTGGTGTCTGATTCATAAAGAGCAGATGAAGAATAAAGCAATCGTCGGACACTCACCAGACTTCTTTGAGGCATTGTTTATGAGAGAGATTTTCGACATCAAACATACTCAGGCTGTGATTCCTAAATGGCTCAAAGACAGAAACGGAAGAAGTCGTATCAGAACCGTGCGAAAACTCACTCCCAAATACAGATCATAACTAACACAAAAATGATATGGATGCAGTATTAGAAACAACGAACAAAAAGTTAAGAGACCTTCTTACAAAGAAGCCTTTTACGAGAGTTTTGCCTGATGGTCACTATGATCACGGCTATGTATGGAACGAAGTTTCGGAAGTTCCCGTCACTCCTGACAGGTTGCGACGGAAGATAGTTACGCAGGAAGATTTCTTGCGGGAACTCGACCCCGCAGGCCACCTTATCAATGACAGGGATTTGTACCCTGACATCTGGCAGGAGAATGAGGATGATGGAAAGTGGTATATCCAAGAGATTCCTCGATATGCCTTTTCGTACCAACAAATCATCCTCGTAAAACACCTCACACATCTTTGCGGAAACGATATCCAGTTTGAACTCTCTGACAAGTCTGTGTCAGAAGAGACTCGAAAAGTCTTCACCGAGTTTAAGAACGGATGGGCTAACAAGAATATGGAGGTTGCTTGGTATCAACTGGCAAAGTCTGTTAAGGCAACAGGTGACGGTGCTTTCGTTGGCTTTCTTGACAAAGGCAAATTCGGTTGGAAAGTTTTGTCTTTCCTCAACGGCGACAAACTATTTCCTCATTATGATCTCAGAACAGGAAAACTCAACACGTTTGCGCGTACTTATTGTAATTACGCGGAAGACGGTAGCATCACAAAACGTTACATTGATGTCTGGGATGATACCTACTACTATCGCTTCGTAGCAGACGGTGATCCAACGTCACTACTTGACAAGGCAAAGCAACTCATATTCAAACTATTCAATACGGACGGTTATAAACTGGAATGGATGGAGGCACATGGCTTCGATACTATTCCAGTCGCTTATATGCGTGACGATAATGGCCCGTGTTGGACTTTCTCTGAGGAAACGATTGAGAATTATGAGGTTGCTTTCTCGAACCTTGCTCACTCCAACCACGATTTCGGTCTGCCTATCATGTACGTCAAGGGAGAAGGCAGTGAGGAAGTGACTACGAAAGATATGTCCTATGCTTCAAAGATTATGCTTCTGCCGTCTGATGGAGAAATCGGATTCTTGAACCGTCAGGATGCTTCAAATGCTTACAAGGCAGAACTTGACAAACTCGAAGACAATATCTACAAGCAGTCATTTGCCGTCAAGACTCCAGAACTAAAATCTGGTGACACACCAGGCGTTTCACTGAAAATCATGTACTCCGATGCCTACGAGAAAGCAATGACCGATTCCAATGAGTATGATGGCTGTGTAGATAAGATGATTGACATCTTCTCTTGGGGCTACGGTATCGAGTGTGAAATGAGACTGGCTTTCCTCAACACGAACATACGTCACTACATCGAGCCTTACATTCACCTTAACATCACTGAGCTTACCACGAACCTCAATACTGCCGTCGTTGGTGGTTTCCTCTCAAAGCAGACGGCATCGGAGAAATTGCCGTATTCGACACCGCAGGAATGGGAGCGCATTCAGGCAGAGAAGAAAGAAGAGCAGATGCAGGAACTCTTGCTTACTGAGCAGAAACTTGAAATCCAGTCTGATATTAACATTGAACAGGCAGAGGCTGTTGCCGACATTGAAGCGCAGTACATGGAAACGACTACTACGACAACGGAAGACGGCAAGAAGAAGACTCAGGGAAAAGCCCGTACACGCACCAAAGGTAGTGTAGCAACTGGCAGAGGAAGAAAGAACCGCTCTGGAAAGCAATGGGATGAAAACGGTAACGAGATTGATCCTATGACTGGCTTGGCAAAATCCAAATGGGATAAGTACAACGAGACACACTAATCTATGAGCAAGGTAGTAGTAAAACTCGACACAAGAAAGTTTCAAGCACCGTCTCAATCTGACATCGACGCTGCAAAACAATTCATCCTGCAACGTGAAGAGAATGCCCGAATGTTGGAGGGTAAGATTGATGAAGCGTTGGCTGATGCGGCTGAGAAAATCGTCATTATCTGTTACAGGTACGACGTTGACCCTCAGAAACTATATATCGCCAGTGGCTTCAACGAGCAGATGATGAACGAGATTGCTGAAGTTATGGACGCTCTCGAAGAGGAAATACTTGGTCTGATTCAGGAATATGCGACACGTTCAACCAAAGACCGTGAACGTATCAATGCACTTCTGCTTTGGATGGCAAGCCTTGGTCGTGGCAACCGTAAACTCCGTGATACTCTGGAGGGCTATCTCTACAAATTTATGAAAGACCTCGAAGCAGCAATAGCAGCACTGAGATTTGCTGAGACAACCATGACCGATGCAGTCACTAAGGTAA
>Ga0310694_10001625_pt1 | contig 24863 bp, 22 predicted proteins | sample 174DNAGHGhighgp2_FD_203884 | JGI IMG/M metagenome (GOLD analysis project Ga0310694, IMG submission 203884) | Sheep rumen microbial communities from Palmerston North, Manawatu-Wanganui, New Zealand - 1742 DNA GHGhigh gp2 (v2) (version 2) | ecosystem: Host-associated > Mammals > Digestive system...
GTTTTCCGCTTTTCCTCCGCCATGCGGGCCAGTTCGCCTTCGCTGGATACGCCGACGTTCAGATCCCCGTCCGTCGCCAGGAGGATCCTGTTCACGCCGCCTTCAATGAAGTACTTGCCGGCGATTTCATAAGCACGCAGGATCCCGGCCGCTCCGTTCGTCGCCCCGCGGGCTTCCAGTTCGCTGATGGCCTCCATGATCCGGGTCTTTTCGCCGGCAGGCACGCCTTCGAGGACCACCCGGTCCCCGCTGGCATACGTCACAATGGAGACGGTATCCTGCGGGCCGAGGTTGTCCAGCAGCAGGAGGAACGCGCGCTTCACCAGGTCCAGCCGGTCTTCGCCGTACATGCTTCCGGAAGTATCGATCAGGAAAACCAGGTTGCGCCCAGGCAGGCTGTCCCGATCCACGGCCTTCGCCTGCAGCCCGATCTGCAGCAGCTTCGTCCGGCTGTTCCAGGGGCAGTCCGCATATTCGACCGTGACGCCGAAGGGTTCGTTTCCTTCCGGCGGCGCATAATCATAATGGAAGTAATTCAGCATTTCCTCAATCCGTACGCTGTCCGCCGGGATCGTATCCCCGTTCAGGATCCGGCGGCGCAGCTGCGCGTAGGAGGAGGTGTCGACGTCCGCCGCAAAGGTGGACAGCGGCGAAACCAGCGTGCTCAGGAAGCGGTTCTCCCCGCGGAAGCTGTACTCGTCCGTGCTGAACGCCGGCATCCCTCCCGCCGGCAAGGCCGTCGCCATCGGTGCGGGGGCGCAGTACATTTCATATACGGCGCCGGCTTCGTACAGCTTTTCCTCCGTGTCCCGCATCACCGGCAGGCTTCCCGGCTCATAACGCTCCGTTTCCGCCTCCAGGATGCGGCGGGTCACCTCGTCCGCCATGCCGGTCACCAGCAGGCTGTGCTCCCGCTGGAAGAGGCGGACGGCTTCCTCCGTCGCCGGGTCGTATGTGCCCGAGGCTTCCCCCTGCAAATACGCCAGTTCGATCAGCTTCCGCTGGAGGGCTTCCACCCCTGCGCCCGTGTCCCCCGGGCGCAGGATTCCGCCGTCGGCCAGTGCGGCGCCCGCCGCTGCGGCCAGCATCGTCACGGCCAGGATGGCCGCCAACAGCTTTTTCATCTTTTTTCCGTCTCCTTTCGCGGACCGGTTTTCCCGGCCTCACCCTGTCAGACGGAAAGCCCTCCGGAAAAGTTCCGGAGGGCGGTCAGCTTTTTTTCGGCGTTTTCAGAAGGGGGCTTTGCCGGGATCCGGCCATTCCTTTGCCAGCTCCCCGAAACAGTAGCCGATGTGCTCTGCCGAGTGGGCATCGCTGGAGAAGATCAGCCGCCCGCCCCGGTCCAGGATATACCGGCAGATTTCCCGGTCCGGATACGGCGACGTCCTGTAGCCGCGGGACATGGCGCCGGTATTGATTTCAAAGGGTTTCCCCGTCTGCAGCAGCACATCGGCCGCCTGCTGCCAGGCAGCGGTATACCGCGGGTGGTGCAGGTCGATCAACGGATCGGTTTCGTTGAATTTCGTCACCAGGTCGAAGTGCCCGATGATATCGCACTTCGTCACCTCCGCGACCCGCGCCGCCAGGCCGTAATAAGCTTCCGCCAGCGCGTAGGGATCGCCGCCGAAATACCGGTCGATGCCCTCCCGCAGCTTTTCCGCCGTCCAGTCGACGGACACCCTGTGCCCGTCCGGCATTTCCAGCCAGTGCACGGAGCCGATCGTATAATCGTACTCCCCGAAATCGTCCGTCAAAAAATCCCGTTCCAGCCCGCAGAGCACCCGGATCCTGCCGGCGTACTTTTCCTTCAGCCGCCGGATCTCCGCCCTGTAATCCGCGCTGTCCGCCAGCGCCATGCCGCAGGGATCGCCGGAGCTGTGGTCTGAAATGCCCACCGTATCCAGTCCCCGCCGGATCGCTTCCTGCACCATTTCCTCCGGCGTGTTTTTCCCGTCGGACCAGGTCGTGTGCATATGCAGGTCAAACATCAGGTCATCTTCTCCTGCTTCACTTTTTTGTCAATCACATGGCGTGAAGCCAGTTCCCTGTGGATATCCCCGAGGGAGATCCCTGCCTCGATCATCAGGACCATCATGTGGTACGTCAGGTCCGCGATCTCGTAGATCGTTTCCTTCCTGTCCTTCGCGTGGGCGGCGATGATCACCTCGGTGGATTCCTCCCCGACCTTCTTCAGGATTTTATCCAGCCCTTTTTCGAACAGGTATGTGGTATAGGAGCCTTCCTTCTTCTCCGTTTTCCGCCCCCTGATCAGTTCCATCAGGCCTTCCAGGGTGAACTCATGCCGCTCGTCGCTTTCCCAGAGCACGTCGTTGAAGCAGCTTTCCGTGCCGAGGTGGCAGGCCGGTCCGTCCTTCTCCACCTTGACGATCAGCGCATCCCGGTCGCAGTCCGCGGTGATGGAGACGATATGCTGGTAGTTTCCGCTTGTTTCACCCTTCAGCCAGAGCTCCTGCCGGCTGCGGCTCCAGAAGCATGTCAGCCCTTTCTCCATGGATACCTGCAGGCTTTCCCGGTTCATGTACGCCAGCGTCAGCACCTTCCCGTTTTCCGCGTCCACCACGACGGCCGGAATCAGTCCTTTTTCGTCAAACTTCAGTTCGTCAATCCTGACCATATCTTTCCCCTCCTGTGTGCCGAAGGGGACAGTGTCCCCCGGCGTGTTTCCTGCCCTTTTATACTCTTGCCGGAATCCCGCTGCGTTTCATTTCCGCCTTCAGGTCGCTGATCTTCACTTCGCCGAAGTGGAAAATCGATGCCGCCAGGCCGGCGTCCACGCCGGGCAGCGCTTTGAACAGCGTAATGAAATCTTCGATCTTCCCGGCGCCGCCGGAAGCGATCACCGGCACCTTCACCGCCGAGCAAACCTTATCCAGCAATTCCAGGTCAAACCCCTGTTTGACGCCGTCCGTATCCATGGAGTTGACGACGATCTCCCCGGCGCCTTCCCCGGCGCAGCGGCGGATCCATTCGACAGCTTCCATGCCGGTGTTTTCCCTGCCTCCTTTGGCAAAGATCCGGAAAACGCCGTCCACCCGTTTCACGTCTGCGCTCAGCACCACGCACTGGTCGCCGTAGAGCTTCGCCGCCCTGCCCACCAGGGAAGGATCCCTGATCGCGCCCGAGTTCACGGATACCTTGTCCGCGCCGCACTTGAGCACCCGGTCGAAATCGTCCGTCGTGTTGATGCCGCCGCCGACCGTCAGGGGAATGAAGACGGTAGCCGCGGTTTCCGCCAGGATCTCCGTAAAGAGCGCCCGCCCCTCCGCGGATGCGGTGATATCGTAGAAAACCAGCTCGTCCGCGCCGTTGTCGCTGTAGTACCGCGCCAGGTCCACCGGGGAAGCGACGTCGCCCAGGCGCTGGAAGTTCACGCCTTTGACCACCCGTCCGTCCTTCACGTCCAGGCAGGGAATAATTCTCTTCGTTATCATCGCGCCAGTTCAACAGCCTTTCTCAGGTCAATGCTGCCTGTATAATATGCCTTGCCGATGATCGCCCCGTACAGGTTCATCTCCCGGAGGCTGATCACGTCCTCCAGGGTGGATACGCCGCCGGAGGCCGTAATCCGCACCCGGAACTTTTCCGAAAGCGCCCTGTACATTTCCCGGTTCGTCCCGCGCATCGCGCCGTCCCGGGAAATATCCGTGCAGATCACCGTGGAAACGCCGGTTTCCTCCATCTTCCTGAAAAACGCCTCCGCCGTCACGGCGGACTGCTGCGTCCATCCCTTCACGGAGATGTATCCGTCCCGGATGTCCGCGCCGGCAGCGATCTTATCCCCCCAGCGGTCCACGGCCCTTTGCAGGAATGCTTCGTCCTCGACGGCTGCCGTCCCGAGGATCACCCGGTCGAGCCCGGCGGACAGGTAGCGTTCCACGGTCTCCATGCTCCGGATTCCGCCGCCGATCTCACAGAAAAGACCGGTGCTTTCCCGGATTTTCAGGACCGTGTCCAGGTTCGGCGTTTCCCCGCTCCGGGCGCCTTCCAGGTCCACCAGGTGGATATGGGTTGCGCCGCAGGCGGCAAAATCCGCGGCGATTTCTTCGGGATGGCTGCTGTATACGGTCATCTGTGCGTAATCGCCTTTGAAAAGCCGCACGGCTTTCCCCTCAAACAGGTCGATCGCAGGAAAAAGGATCATGCTGTACCCCTTATCTCAGTTCGCAGAAAGCTTTCAGGATTTTCAGGCCGATGCTGCCGCTTTTTTCCGGATGGAACTGGCATCCGTACACATTGCCTTTTCCGGCGCAGGCGGTCAGGTCCGCGCCGTATTCCGCAACGGCCAGCAGCGATTCCCCGCAGCCCGTTGCGCTGTAGGAATGCACAAAATAGACGCAGTCGCCCTCTTTTGTGTATTTCAGCAGCGGGGAACTGCGTACGATCTTCAGCGCGTTCCAGCCCATCTGGGGAATCTTCAGCCCTTCCGGGATCTGCTCCGCGATCGGCCTGATTTCCCCGCGCAGCAGCCCGAGCCCTTCATGCACGCCGTATTCATAGCTCCGGTCAAACAGGAGCTGCATGCCGAGGCAGATGCCCATCAGCGGCTTTCCGTTCGCAGCTTCCTCCTTCACAACCCGGTCCAGCCCGGTCTGCCGGAGCTTTTCCGCCGCGTCGCCGAACGCGCCTACGCCCGGAAGGATCACCCGGTCCGCCCGGCGGATCGTCCCGGGATCCGAGGTGACTTCCGCTTCCTCCCCGATGGCGCCGAAGGAAGAGCGCAGGGAAAACAGGTTCCCCACGCCGTAATCGATAATCGCGACCATCAGAGGACTCCTTTCGTGGAGGGGATCTCCCCGGCGCATTCCGGATCCGTCCGGACCGCGGCGCGCAGGCTGCGGGCCGTGCTCTTGAACGCGCCCTCAATGATGTGGTGGCTGTTCCTGCCGTCAAGCTGCTTCAGGTGCAGCGTGAAGCGGGCATTGTGCGCCAGCGCGCGGAAAAACTCCTCCGCCAGTTCCGTATCGAAAGTGCCCACCTTCTCCGTCGGAATCTGCAGGCCGTAAACGAGCAGTCCCCGCCCGGAAATGTCCGCCGCGCTGAGGATCAGGCTCTCGTCCATCGGCAGGATCGCCTGCCCGTAGCGGACGATGCCCTTCCGGTCGCCCAGCGCCCTGTCGAACGCCTGGCCCAGCGCGATGCCGATATCTTCGGTGGAATGGTGGTCGTCCACCCGGACGTCCCCCCGGCAGGTTACCTCCAGGTCAAACCTGCCGTGCCTGGCAAACAGTTCCAGCATGTGGTCCAGGAATCCGACGCCTGTATCAACCGTACACTTTCCTGTCCCGTCCAGTTCCAGGAAGACCCTGATGTCCGTCTCCCCTGTCTTTCGAATGATCTCCGCCTGTCTCATACTCCGCCCTCCGGCATCAGTTTTTCATTCTGAACGATGCTTTCCGATAATCTGTGCTGCCGTCCTGACAAACGTTTCCATCTGTTCTTCCGTCCCGATGGAAATCCGGTTATAGTCGCTGATCCTGGCGCTGCTGAAGTGCCGGATCAGGATGCCTGCCTCCTTCATCTCCCGGTACAGCGCCTCCCCGGAAACCTCCGGGTGCCGTGCAAACAGGAAGTTCGCGCTGGAGCAAGTCACCTCAAACCCCATTTTCCTGAGGGCTTCGCGCGTTTTATCCCGCGTCCGGGCGATCGTCCGGCAGTTCTCCGTGTTGTAATCGTCATGCGCCAGGCACGCAGCGCCTGCCGCCAGCGTCATCCGGTCCAGGTTGTAGGGATTGGTGGAATACCGGATCGTTTCCAGGTCCCGGATGATCTCCGGGCAGGCTGCGCCGAACCCGAGGCGCCCGCCTGCCAGGGACCTTGATTTCGAGAAGGTCTGCGTCACAAGGAGGTTGTCGTACTCGCGGATCAGCGGAATGCAGCTTTCCGCGCCGAAATCCACGTACGCTTCGTCAATCACGACCACGTTGTACGGGTTGGCCTGCAGGATGACCTCAATCTCGTTCCGGTTCAGGGCGATCCCCGTCGGGGCATTCGGATTGGCCAGGAAGATGGTGCCCGCGGCATGCCTGTAATCCTCCACGCGCACGGTCAGGTCCTCCTGCAGCGGGATTTCCCGGTAAGGCACCTGGTTCAGTTCCGCGAACACGGGATAAAAACCGTAGGTGATATCCGGGAACACCGCGGGAATATGCCTGTCGCAGAACGCCATGAAAGCGAAATTCAGCACCTCGTCGGAGCCGTTCACCATCACGAGCTCCTCCGGTTCCAGCCCGAGCCGCTCCGCCAGCGCCTTCCGGATTTCTGCGCATTCCGGATCCGGGTAAAGGTGCAGCTTCCGCGCTTCCCGTTCCGCAGCTTCCGCCACGGCCGGATGCGGCGGGAAAGCATTCTCATTCGTGTTCAGCTTGATATACTGCTGGTCCCTGGGCTGCTCTCCCGGTACATATGCTTCAAGCCCTGTGAACTTTTCCGAAAAAAACCTGCTCACGTGCACCGCATCCTTTCCCGCTGGTTGCGCTGGAATCCGCCGTAAAAGTGCCTGTTACGCCTCCGTGCGGATGACCGCACTGCGCGCGTGGCCCGTCAGCCCTTCCTTTTCCGCAAACGCCGCCACGTCCTTCGCGACGCGGGCGAGCGCTTCTTTCGTGTAATAAGTATACTGCGTTTTCTTCACAAAGTCATCCACGCTCAGCGGGCTGGAGAACCGCGCGGTTCCCTGGGTCGGCAGGGTGTGGTTCGGCCCGGCCAGGTAATCGCCCAGCGCTTCCGGGCAGTTCCTGCCGAGGAAAACGGAACCCGCGTGGCGGATGCTGTCCAGGTAGTCGAAGGGATTGTCCACGCAAAGCTCGAGGTGTTCCGGCGCGATCTCGTTGGCGATATCGATCGCCGCGCGCAGGGTTTCCGCCACGATGATCTTCCCGTTCCGGTCGATGGATTCCCGGGCGATCCCCGCGCGGAGCAACTGCGGGATCTGCTTTTCGATTTCCGCGGAAACCTGCTCCGCCAGTGCGGCCGAATCGGTCACCAGCACCGCGGTGGCTACCCTGTCGTGTTCCGCCTGGCTGAGCATGTCCGCCGCGACATGCGCCGGGTTGGAGGCGCCGTCCGCCACCACCAGGATCTCGCTCGGCCCTGCGATCATATCGATGGAAACCACCCCGTACACCTGCCGTTTGGCTTCCGCCACATAAGCGTTCCCGGGGCCGACGATCCGGTCGGCCTTCGGCACCGATTCCGTGCCGTACGCCAGGGCGGCAATCGCCTGGGCGCCCCCGGCCTTCACGATCCGGTCCGCCCCGGCGACGGAGGCCGCGGCCAGGATCGCCGGATTGATCTTTCCGTCCGGCCCGGGCGGCGTCGTGACGATGACTTCCTTGACGCCCGCGATTTTCGCCGGAATCACGTCCATCAGCACCGTCGACGGATACACCGCGGTGCCGCCGGGAACATAAAGGCCTGCCCGGTCCACCGGAATGACCTTCTGTCCCATGACGATCCCGTCCTCATCATTGATGATGAAGGAGTTCCGCACCTGCCTGCTGTGGAACTTCCGGATGTTTGCCGCGGCTTCCTCCAGGATGCGCAGGAAGTCCGGCTCCACGCTGCGGAGCGCTTCCTCCGTTTCCTCCGGCGTGACCGTCAGGCTGGCCGGCCTTGCATGGTCGAATTTCTCCGTATACTCCCGCAGGGCTTCATCCCCCCGCTCCCGGACGTTCCGGATAATCTCCGCAACCGTGTCCGTTACGTTCAGCGTGGGCATGGACCTGTCAAAAATCTCGCTGTTGGGAACTTCCCCGTATTTCATGATCCGGATCACGCCTGTTCCACTTCCTTCCTGATTTCCTGCACCATGTGCTCGATCTGTTCCGTCTTGAACTTGAATCCCGACTTGTTGGCGATCAGCCGCGCGGAAATCGGCACGATCGTTTCAATGACCTCCAGGTGGTTTTCCCGCAGGGTCGTCCCCGTCTCCACGATATCCACGATCACGTCCGAAAGCCCGAGGATCGGCGCGATCTCGATGGACCCGTTCAGGTGGATGATATCGATGTCCCGGCCGCAGGAGGTGTAATAATCCCGCGCGATCCGGCTGAATTTCGTCGCGACCCGCAGCGTCCTGTTCGGATTGTCCCTGAAATGCTCCGGGGCCGCGACCGCCATCCGGCATTTTCCGACGTTCAGGTCCAGCAGTTCATAAACCTCAGGGCGGTATTCCAGCAGGATATCCTTCCCGGCCACGCCGATATCCGCGGCGCCGCGTTCCACGTAGATCGCCACGTCGGACGGCTTGACCCAGAAGTATCTGACGCCGGCCTCTTCGTTGTCGAAAATCAGCTTCCTGCTGTTCTCCATCAGGGCAGGGCACGGATACCCCGCTTTTTCAAACATGGCGTAAACCTTTTCGCCGAGGCGCCCCTTGGGCAGCGCGATATTAATCATCCGTCCTGCCTCCTTCCGAGAGCCGTTCCAGCATATTCAGGAAGACGGCAAACCCGACCGCCCGGTCCCGCCGGCCCATCCGGCGCATCAGCCGGTCATACTGGCCGCCCGAGAGCACGCTGCCCGGGATCCCGCTGATAAAACCCTTGAAAGCGATTCCGTTGTAGTATTTCACGTCGCCGGAGGCTGAAAAATCGATCCGGATCCTGGATTCCGCTTCCGTTCCCGCAAACGCAGCCGCCGCCCGCCCGAGTTCCTCGGCAAACTCCCGGACGCCGTTTTCCTCCGCCAGTTCCATGATCCTCGGCAGCACGGCCTTCGGCGTGCCGTACAGGCCGACCAGCTGCCTGAGGGCGTTCCCCGCGTTTTCTTCCATGCCGTTTTCCAGGAGGATCCGGCTGATTCCGTGGGTGTTCTTTTCTGTCACGCAGCGGAGCAGCTCGTCCTTCATCCGGCTGTCCGCGGAAATAGCGTCCACAAAGGCGCCGAGCAGCCCGAGGTGGCTGATCTCAAGGACGTAGTCCCCGGAACAGAGCCTGAGGCTTTCCGCCGCCAGCTTCAGCACCTCCGATACGCTTGCGCTGTCCACTTCCCCCATGCACTCGACGCCCACCTGCGTCATCTCGCGGAATCCGTCTTCCGCGGAAGCGACGCGGTATACGTTCTCATGGTAATACAGCTTCTGCAGCTGCCCCGCCAGGTCCTTCGTGTTCTTCACGATGGAGAGGGTCACGTCCGGCTTGAGCGCCATGAGGCGCCCGTTTGTATCGGTAAATGTGATGACGCTCTCGGAAAACAGGAAATCCTTGTTCCTGCTGTACAGGTCATATTCCTCGAACTTGCCCATCCTGTACCGGCTGTAGCCGTATCCGGCATACAGGGTGCGCAGCATGAACCCGATCCTTTCCTGGGAATCCATCACCCGGTCATCGATCTGCATATCCTTTTCCACCTTCCCAGCAACCCGCCGGTTGCCTGTTGCTGCCTGCCTATTATACACATTTATGCCCCGGATGGAAATTGCTTTCCTTCCGGATGCTTTGCCATGCTAACACTTTATCGTGTTAAAGTCAAGGCTTTTTTTCATACCTTTGCAGTACCGGGGAAATACAAAAATGCCCTTGACACCGGCGTGCCCCCATGGTAAGATGCATGCAATTTCATAGAAGGCTGTGACGAAGACGGAACAGCAGGACGCCCCGCAGAGAGCCGGGTATGGTGTGAACCGGCGGGCTGATGCTTCATCCCATCGCTTCCGAGCCGGAGATCCGAACAGGGCATATGCTCCCAGTAGGCGTCTCCCGTGACTGCTGCGTAAATGCATAGGGCATGACAGTGCCTGAAGGGGTGTGCGAAGGCGCACAATTTGAGTGGTACCGCGAGCCAGCATGGCCCGTCTCAAAGCAGAGACGGGCCATGTTTTTTGATTTTGAAAGGAGTGTATCCCGATGACGACCCAGACAGATCTCAGCCAGCTCAGCGCTGTTGCTTCCCGTATCCGTGAAATGCGGGAAATCATGGGCTGGACGCAGGAGGAAATGGCAGAAAAAACGGAAGTCTCCCCCGCAGAGTATAAAAAGTACGAAGCCGGGCAGGCCGATATGCCCTTCACCTTCATATATAAATCCGCCCAGGCTTTCAACATGGAGCTGACCGAGCTCCTCGAGGGCCATAACGCTTTCCTTTCCTCTTATACTGTCACACGCCGGGGCAAGGGCGAATCCACCGCCCGTGAGGAAGGCATCGCCATCTCCAACCTTGCGCCAAAGTTCAAGGACAAGATCGCCGAGCCCTACTGGGTCCGTTATGAGTATTCGGAAAAAGCGCAGCAGGAGCCGATCCACCTGGTCAGCCACCAGGGCCAGGAATTTGATATCATCGTTTCCGGCCACCTGAAGGTGCAGGTCGGCGAGCATACCGAAATCCTGGAGGAAGGCGACAGCATCTATTATAATTCCTCCCTTCCCCACGGGATGATCGCCGTGGACGGCAGGGACTGCGTATTTGTCGCGGTGGTCCTGCCCGGCGAAGCACAGAAGCCCGCTGAAGCCCGGCCGGCCGAACCGCTCCCCGTCCGCAGCGACGATACCCCCCTGGTCGCTTCGAAGTTCATCAACGCCGTGGAAGACAGCCAGGGCAGGCTCACCGCCATCAGTTTCCCCAACCAGGAAACCTTCAATTTCGGTTTCGACATTGTGGACGAAATTGCCCGCAAGGATCCGGACAAGCTTGCCATGCTCTATGTCGACAAGCACCACCTGGAGAAGCGTTTCACCTTCAAGGATATCAAGGACGCCTCCAACCAGTGCGCCAATTATTTCACTTCCCTTGGCATCCGACGGGGAGACCGGGTCATGCTCGTGCTGAAGCGGCATTACCAGTTCTGGTTCTCCATGATCGCGCTGCATAAGCTCGGCGCCATCGCCATCCCGGCCACCAACCAGCTCAAGGAGCACGATTTCGAATACCGTTTCAACGCCGCCGGCGTCAAAGCCCTCATCTGCACTGCCGACGGGGATACCGCGGAAATCGCGGAACGCGCCGCCGCCCGCTGCCCCTCCGTCCAGACCCTCATCATGGTCAACGGAACGCGGGAAGGCTGGCACAGCCTGAATGACGAATATCCGCTCTTCACCCGCCGCTACCGCCGTCCGGAGGATGCTCCCTGCGGAAACGAGCCTGCGCTGATGTTCTTCACCTCCGGCACCACCGGCAACCCGAAAATGGCCCAGCACAAGCATACCTACGCCCTTGGCCACTACGTCACGGCGAAATACTGGCACTGCTGCGAACGCGACGGCCTCCATTTCACCATTTCCGATACCGGCTGGGGCAAATCCCTCTGGGGCAAGCTCTACGGCCAGTGGCTGTGCGAGGGCGCCGTCTTCGTCTATGACTTCGACAAGTTCGACGCGGCGGACATCCTGCCGATGTTCAAACACTACAATATCACGACCTTCTGCGCGCCGCCCACCATGCTGCGCATGTTCATCAAGGTGGACCTGGCCAATTACGACCTGTCCTCCATCCACCATATGACCACCGCCGGCGAGGCGCTGAACCCCGAGGTCTTCCGCCAGTTCGAGAAAGCCACGGGCCTCAAGATCATGGAAGGCTTCGGCCAGACGGAAACGACCCTCACCATCGGCAACCTCTACGGCACCGTGCCGAAGATCGGCTCCATGGGCAAGGCGAACCCCCAGTACGATGTGGACATCGTGGACCCGGACGGCAATCCCGTCGCCAACGGCGAAGTCGGGGAAATCGTCATCCATACGGACAGGGACACGCCCTGCGGTCTTTACAGGGAATACTACCTCGACGAGGAGAAGACGAAGGAAGCCTGGCACGACGGGCTTTACCATACCGGCGATACCGCGTGGCGGGATGAGGACGGATACTTCTGGTATGTCTCCCGGATCGACGACGTCATCAAGTCCTCCGGCTACCGGATCGGGCCGTTCGAGATCGAATCCGTCATCATGGAACTCCCCTATGTGCTCGAGTGCGGCGTTTCCGCCGAGCCGGACGAAATCCGCGGCCAGATCGTCAAAGCGTCCATCGTGCTGACAAAGGGCACCGAAGGCACCGAAGAGCTCAAGAAAGAAATCCAGCAGTACGTCAAGGAGCATACCGCACCTTATAAATATCCCCGCAAAATCGTCTTCAGGGACGAGCTGCCGAAGACGATTTCCGGCAAAATCCAGCGGAACCTCCTGTAAATTTATCTTTCCGTAAGAGAAAGTTTGACATTCTGTGTCGAAAGTGTAACCTTTTCAAACTTTTTCTGTACGCTTTTCTCGTTTATAATGGGAACTGAAACCACAAAGGTCGGTTTCCCGTCTTTGACGAATGGATAAACGGAGGGATATTGATGAAAAAGCGTATTATAGCACTGCTTCTGGCCCTGGTACTCCTCATCCCGTCTGCCCTGGCCGGCGCGGAAACATACTGGCGGCTGAAGAAGGCAGCCAAGATCTGGCAGTTCCCGAATTATGAATCGCAGGCCATCTCTTCCTATAAGGCTGACTGGGTCATCACCCAGAACCAGTCGATCGACAAGAAATGGGCTTATGTCAATTTCACGAACGGGCAGGATGCCTACATCGAAAAGAGCCTGCTCGTCCGCTGCAAGTCCTACACGGCCTGGGTGGCGAAGGACCAGATCAAGGTCCGCAGGGGCCCGTACTATTCCTACAGCACCCTGTACACCGTCAATAAGGGCGCGAAGGTCACCGTCCTTTCCGACGGCAAGAGCTACTGCTACATCAAAACCTCAGCCGGCTACGGCTATATTGAAAAAGGCGCGCTGAGCAAGAAAAAGGTCGCTGCGTCCGCTGACACCCCGGCCGTGGAAGACGACACAAACTTCAAGGACGTCAGCTACACCGCCTGGGTTACCAGCAAGGGCGGCAAAGTCGGCCTGCGCTCCAAGCCCTCCGGCAGCAACGATGTGGTCTTCGCCAAGTACAGGCCCGGAACCCAGATCACCGTCCTGAAGGAAGGCACAAACTTCGTCTACATCGCCGTGGACGGCAAGGAAGGCTACATGAGGAAGAAATATACTTCCAAGTATGCGCCTGCCACCATGCCGACCAAGCCTGCCGAGCCTGAATTCCAGCCCTATTCCACCGTCGCCGTTCCGAAGAACGAGGGTGAAAAGGTCAAGATCTACCAGGGTGAAGGCCTTGGCTGGTCCGTGCTGATGCGTGTCGAAGCCGGCACCCCTGTCGACGTTGTCAAGCAGGGCAAGGATCCCTACTGGGTCAAAGTCAAGGTGAACGGGAAGACCGGCTATGTCCAGAAGAGGTTCCTGAAGTAATCTGTATCATCTCCGGAGGTTGCCATGAAAGACAGCAAGCCAGCCGCTATTGCAATCTTTATCGGATTGCTGCTGATTGTCATCTTTGCCGTCGGGCTGGTCTGCCAGAAGAACCCCGGCGCATTCCTGGCAAAATACCGCTACGATTTCGCACTTGAGCAGTTCTGCGCTTTCTGCGCAGAGTACTGGCTGCCGGCCGGAATCATCGGAATCCCGACATTCCTGGTTTCCCTGCTGGTCAGCCTGGCCCGTGAAAAGCGGCGAGAATGAAAGAACCGGAAAAAGCACTGAAGGCCCGGAACGGAAAAACCGTTCCGGGCCTTTTCTTCGGGTGTGGGATTATACCGCCTGCCTCCAGGAGGTTTCCCGGAGCCGGGCGTTGTACCGGCTGTCCAGGCACATCCAGATTTCAGCGTCTTCGATCGTTGCGAACCGGGGCATCGACACCGGCGGAAGCAAGCCTACACGCTCGTATTCCATCCGGACATACTGCCAGGGGCGCAGCTCCGGCGCTTCGTATTTTTCGCCCGATGTAAAAAGCAATGCGGAATTGATTGCGCGGACGGTATCCCTGTTCATCATGCTGCCCATCTTACTGTTCCTCCCCCATGCTGTGCCGGTTGATCAGTTCCATCTGCCCGGCGGTCGGGATCTGCTCTTCCTTCAGTTTGCCGATCACCCTGCCGAGGCATCGCACTGCCTGCCCTTCGTGGAATGTCATCGTCCTGTATTCCGGATTGTGGGAATGCAGGCCGTCTTTCCTGTATTCCTTGATATAACCTTCGTTGTCCACCAGGAAGATGCCGATCTCCCCTTCCCGAAGTTCCTTCGTATGCTGGACCAGCACCTGGTCCCCGTCGAAGAAAGTCGGTTCCATGCTCCGCCCGCAGACAGTGATGACCTCGTCGGCCCGCTCCGTTTCCCTGTCAGCCAGGAGCACGATCTGTTCCCCCTGCGCCTCGCCGAGGGCAGCGCCGAACCCGGCGGCGGCGCCCAGCTCGTTCATGAAGAGGGTCACCGTCTTCGGAACCTGCTGCGCTTTTGCCCGCCGCACAGGCGCGGGAGCGGCAGCCCGTTCAGCAGCCATTCGCGACGCTGCCCTGCGGTCCCTCAGCGCTTCCATCTGCCAAAGGATGCTTTCCCGGTCCCCTTCCTCCAGGGCGCGGAAAACCTCCAGCAGGTGTTCCTCCGCCGCCGGGCGTTCCTCCTCTTTCCCGAAGAAAGCCCCAAGCGTCATATGCAGCGCGGCGCACAGGCCCGGCAGCGTACGCAGGTCCGGGCGGGAATGGCCCGTTTCCCACCCGGCAACCGTATTCCGGCTGACGCCGAGCAGGGAGGCAAGCTCTTCCTGTTTCATTCCCATGGCCGCTCTTCTTTGGCGGATCAACGCTCCATACTGCATCCGGCCACCCCGTTCCTCTCTTTTCAGGCATGATTCTATCACAGTATGTTTCAATTGTCAACAATAATTAATAAATTTGTTTCATTTTGCAACATACTGTGCCGGGAAAAAGGGGCCGGTCCCGCCCGCCGCGGTTCCGGCCCCCCCTTGCGGTTTGCCCGCCCTGCCGGGCAGGTGCATCCGTGCCTACCGTTCCTCGGTCACGATGTCCTTCAGGATATACCGGAAGGAAGGCGACGAAGAATTCCTGCACTCCTCAAAGCCCTTGCTCAGGTCCAGGATGTCGTCCGGGTTGTCCGGATTCACGCCGGTGTATTTCCCGGAAAAAATGGTTTTCCCCTTCTGCAGCCCGGCAATGGCACGGTTCATGCGCTCCTCCGTACCTTCCGCCGCAGCATGCTTGTTCAGCTCCAGCATCTGCACCCAGTCTTCCTCAAAACCGGCGCTGGCGTCGTTCCCATGGAGATTAGCCCTGATGACCTTCTCGATCTGCTCGTTCTGCATCACGGCCTTCACCGCCTGGAGAATATAGGGCACCCAGTTGGTGCGTACGCTGACCAGCGCGCTTGACGGCGCGACGTCCATCATGCTCTGGTGGTAGCCGATAAAATAGACGCGCTGCCCGCGGGAGAAGGCTTCTTCGCAGGCAATGGCCGGCGCCATCGTGTTCGTATGGTGCGAAAGGATCAGGCATCCTTCGTCAATCAGTTTCCGGGCGGCTTCTTTTTCCCGCGGGAAGTTGCTCCAGGAATCCGTGTAGCGCACGCGCATCACCGCTTCCGGCGCCACGTTGCGGACCCCGAGCAGAAACGCGGTATACCCCGAAACGACCTCCGCGCTGTTGTTGGCTGCCACATAGCCCACCACGGCGTCCTCCGGCAGGATCGCGCCGCTGTCGATCAGCTGCCGCAGCTTCATGCCAGCGACAATGCCCGATACATACCTTGCCTGGTAGATTTCCCCGTTGAACGTATGGAAGTTGTCCGTACGCCCTTCCGCGGAGATCGTCGGCATCGAAATCTGGCAGAACTGGACGTTCGGGTATTCGGGCGCCAGCGCCGCGACCGCGTCTGTATCCTCGTTGATGAAAAGGACGGTGCATCCCTTCCGGATCAGTTCGCGCATGGATTCTTCCATCTGGCTGCCGTGGACGTTGCTCCGCACAAAGACCTGCACCTTGCCGCCGTACGTTTCCTGCAGCGCGTACTCGCCCTGGAGGAAATTATAGGTATACGGCGTGCTTTCGTCCTCCGAGCAGATGAATCCGACCTTCAGGCCCGATTCCCGGACCGTGCCGCCCAGGCTGCCGAAAGCCAGGAAGCATACCAGCAGGATGGCCGCGCAGGTGATGGCTGTGGCAATGATCTTATGGTTTATCTTCATGGACAACCTCTCCTTCCCTTCAGCAGCCTTCCTCATAAGTCCTCGTCCTTGCGTGCTTCAGCAGTGCCGAGGCTGCCTGACTGCCGCTGGACGGACGGATCGGGCGCCGCCTCCCCGGAGCCGGTTTCTTCCTGTTTCTCCTCCTGATGGACGCCGTAGAGGGTGTTCAGGTCGATCACGCCGTCCTTGATCAGCTTCAGCAGGATATCCACAAATTTGGCGTCAAACTGCGTTCCGCGGCCTTTTTCCAGTTCGCCCAGTACATATCCGAAGTCCATCTGCTTGCGGTAGACACGGTTGGCAGTCATCGCGTCAAAAGCGTCCGCCACGCCGATGATCCGGGCATACAGCGGGATTTCCTCTCCCTTCAGCCCTTTGGGATAGCCCCGGCCGTCGTACCGCTCGTGGTGGTATTCCGCGCCTTCAATCACGTGGTCGAGCAGCGTGAAGTCGCTCAGGATCTCCGCCCCGCGGATCGTATGGGATTTCATGATCGCGTATTCCTCGTCTGTCAGGCGTGAATCCTTGTTCAGGATCGCGTCCGGGATGGCGATCTTGCCGATGTCGTGCATGTTCGCCGCCCATTCGATATCCTGGCAGTCCTTATCGCTCAGGCCGTATTCTTTCGCCATCTGCTTGGAATAGATGGCCACGCGGCGGCTGTGGCCGCCCGTGCGGGGATCCTTCGCGTCCACGGTGCGCGCAATGGCGATGACCGTCTGTTTGCCCATTTCGACCAGGCGGTTCGCTTCGGCCAGTTCGCGTTCGATCCGTTCCTCACGGCGTTTAACCAGCAGCCAGGTGACCCAGCCGACCGTGAACATCGGCACGGTCAGCAGGTACAGGATGAACCAGGGGTTGTCGTACAGTTCCTTTTCCTTGGTGATCGTGTAGGTCCGCTCCGCGAGGATGTTTTCCTGGTTGTTGTCGAACACCGCCAGGTGGAAGTTATAGCTGCCGGAAGGCAGGTTGGTGTAAACGATGGATGCCAGGTTGTTCTGCGGCAGGATCGTCCAGTCGCTGTCGAATCCTTCCATTTTATATCCCACATAGGGATCCTGGATCGTGTAGTTGATCACCTCGGGATTCAGCTCCAGCTTGCCCGTTCCCCTGGAAACCACGATCGGTGAATTACGGTCCACCCGGTGGTTCACGCCGTCCAGCTTCGCATAGGGCACGCTCATGCGGTAGACCTTTGTCCCCACGCTGAGCTTTTCGGTATTCACGACGAAAACGCCCTTATCGCACGCCAGGTAAAGTTCCTCCGTGCTTTCGTTGTACCAGGGCCAGGAATTGGCAGTCAGCGAGCTGTTCAGGCCCCTGCGGCTGTCCAGCAGGTCATAGCGGATGTCCGCCTTGCCGGACAGGAGTTCCGCACGGTCGGTCACATAAATGCCGGCGCTGGACATCACAAACAGGCTGTCCGTTCCGTGGATCCAGATATCATAGTTGTTGTAGTACGGGAAATTATCCAGCGTCCGGACCGTTCCGTCCGGGTTGATATAGCACAGGCCGTTGCTCGTCACCACGAAGACGCCGCCCGTTTTTTCGTCCAGGACCGTCCGCAGGATGACTTCGGAACTCAGCCCTTCCTTCCGGGTCAGCATCTTTTCCACCCCGCGGTCCTTCAGCACGGCGATACCGTTGCCGTCCGTACCGGCGAGGATCGTGCCGTCCGGCATTTCCGTCACAGTCAGGAGCATGGAAGTGATTTTGCCCAGCTCATAGCCGATGGTGCCGGTAACCTCGTGGTTTTCAATGAAGGCGATGCCCGTATCGCTCGCCGCCAGGATCGTCCCGTCCGAAAGTTCCTTCACGACGCGGGTTTTGTTGCCCGTCGTGCCGCTGTCGCTGTTGTAAAGGTGCTGCGTGCCGTCCGGTTCGACTTCGATCAGGCCGCTGCCGTATGTACAGATCCAGAGGTGGTTTTTGCTGTCCACGGTCATGCAGCGGATGCGGACGCCCGCCAGCTGCTCCGTCAGTTCGTCCCTGACCTGGTGCTTGCCCGCCTCGTCCGCAGCGTCCAGCCCTTTGTCCGTTCCGAAGTAAAAGGTGCCTTTCCATTTGACGATCGTGTTCACAACGCGGTTGGTCATTCCGGCCGTACTGTAGATATCCCGGAAATCCGACGGCGCCATCCGCAGGAGGCCGAGCCGGGACGAGGTGAACCACATGTTCCCCTGGTAATCCACCAGCATGTTGTCGATCGAATTGTTGAAATTGTTCGTATTGATCCGTTCGAAGTGCCCGTCCGGCGTCCTGTAGCCGATGCCGTTGTCCGCGGAAATGAACAGCACGCCGGATGGCAGGTAAGTCAGGTCCTTGATGCTGCTCAGGCCTTCGCAGATCCAGGTATCGGTTTCCTCAAACCAGTCCTTCGAAACGTCGAACCTGTGGATCGTGTTCCCGGTGGTCGCCACCAGCAGGTATCCTTCCGGATCGAAGGTGCAGCTTTTGTAGACGTACTGTTCATGCGTCAGCCGGCGGGAGCTCAGGATCTGCCCTTTGCTGATCAGGTACAGCATGCCGTTGCTCGTGACCGCCGCCACGCGCCCCTTTTCGTCCGCGGCGCTGTCGTCCGCATACAGGACTTCCGAAAGCGTGTTGATCCGCTGCAGGCCGTAATTCAGGCTCAGGACCTGCATGCTGGATGTCGTGCCGATGTAATAGTAGCCGTCTGAGCTCCGGATAATGGAGCGGACGGAGTTTGCCGGCAGGCCCATGTCCTGGTCCACGACGTTGGAAATCTGCCCGTTGATCACGATGCTGAGGCCGTTGTCGTTCGTACCGATCCAGAGGCGCCCTTCCTCGTCCACATACAGGCAGTTCACGTTGCGGACGGATTCATAGTTGTCCATCCAGCGGAATTCCCGGCCGTTGTAGCGGTAAAGGCCGGCATAGGTGCCGATCCAGAGAATGCCGTCGTTCGTCTGGGCGATATCGTTTGCCTCGCCGCAAGGCAGGCCGTTCATGCTGGAATAGATCGTCTGGACATAGTCGTTGTAGTTGACGGCCGAAGCGTTTATTTTCGCTTCGTCAGCCCTGGCCTTCCCGGCCGTTCCGGAAAGGGCCAGCGACACGGCCAGGAGCAACGCCCCCGTGCGGATTGCGGCAGCTTCCTCCTCCTGCTTGAGTTTTTTCATCTGTACATCGCGGTTTTCTTCCCGGTGTTTTTCCTTCCGGCTTGCTGCAAAGCGTTTCAGCCGGATGAAGACGTAAAGCATCAGCAGGGTGAGCAGCTTGTCCAGCAGCTCCACATAAAGCTGGCCGACCGGCATGCTCAGGTAAACCGGGATTCCTTCCTCCTCCATGAACCCGGCGACAGCATCTCCCCATATGTTCCCGGTGCTGTTGTTCCCGAAGATGATATTCAGCGGCAGCGCGACGATCGTCACCGCAATGGTCACCATCGCAGCTGTCGTCATAATGCTGAGCAGGGAACCGAAGGACTTCCGCCTGGCAGCGATGCCGACAATGACGCCGATCACGATACTGACGATGGCATACAGCCAGTTATCCCCGAAAATGATATAGCTGGCCAGGTTCCCCGTTGCGCCGACCAGGGCGCCGCAAACCGGGCCGCCGGCATATGCGGCCACCACGGTTCCGATGGAATCCAGCCATACCGGCAGCCTGTTCTGCGTCGCAAAAACGCCGCCGAAATAGTTCACCAGGACGCACAGGACAATCATCACGCAGAACCCGGCGGCCTGACCTTTTTTGAGGGTGTTCTTCTCCATCGGTATCCTGCCCCCTTACAGATCGAGCTCGTCAGCCCGCTTCATGGCTTCTCGGTACCATTCGTTATACAGGCCCTGGCTGATCACCTCGTCGATCACGCCGTTCACGAAATACATCAGTTCCGTCTCGCCCTTTTTCGCCGCGATCCGGTCTCCCGCGAACTGCTCCTCCAGCATGAAGCGGATGCCGTCGGCCATCACAAGGCCGCTCTCCGGATTGTTCCGGATATAGTTCTGGGCATTCTCCATGTCCACCGCACCGGCGTCCGCAGCGCCGGATTTCACCATCTCGTATACTTCCTGCGTCAGCACGACCCGCCTGAATTCCTTGTATTGCCGGACCATTTCGACAGTGACCGCTTCCTGGACCGATCCGCGCTGGGCTGCCAGGATGCACTCCTTCAGGTCGTCCACGCTGCGGATCCTGTCCGCATCCTCCTCCCGGACCACTATCGTGATGTTCGCCACGGTTTCCGAGAAAAAGTATCCCTTCGACATCGTGCTGGATACCGCGCGGGCCGGCGTGAAGGAAAGGGCGGAAATCACCAGGTCGCACCGGCCCTCCGCCACCGCACGGAACAGGTCCGTAAAGTCCATGGGGATGATTTCAAGCCTCACGCCCATCCGCCGGGCAATCAGCCTGGCAAGCTCCATATCCGCCCCGGCATAACTGTCCTGCCCTTCCAGGTCCGGATCGATAAATTCCTGCGGGGCAAAAAATGGCTCCGTCCCGACGCGCAGGACGCCCGTCTCCCGGATGCGGGCCAGGACGCCGTTCGCTGTTTCCGGAATGCCATTCGAGGTATCCATGGAGGCGTCCACAAAATTCCATTCATTTTCAACAAAAGCCTGGGCCTGTTCCTCCGCCGCGGCAGGAGTAACAGCCGGACCCAGTGCCAGCGCAGCTGAAACCAGGACCAGGGCAAGCCTTTTAAGGATCCCTGTTTTCATATACAGCACCCTCCTGATCCCCGTTTTCCTTTCCGGGAAAAGCGGGGGTAAATGAAGAGTAAATGACCTTGTCTATTATACCAGACAGTGCGCTGAAAATACAACGACCATGAATTTTTTTCTGCCTCCGGGGAACGGATTCCTGCCGGCCGTTCGTTAATATTACAGGAACACTGGTGAAGGGGGCTTTTCCTTTGCGAAAAAAGCTTTTTGTCCTGCTGTGCGCAGGCCTGTTCGCGTGCATAGCGTCCTGCGCTTGCGCGCAGACCGTTTCCTGCCCGGAGGCGCACCTGTCCTTCAATGTGCCGGACAGCTGGCGTCCCGTTCCGCTGGAGGGAAAGGCGGATCCCGGCCTGTGTCTCCTCCTGGAGAGCGAAGGCCTTTCCCTCTCCGTCTATGTTGACGACGCGGGCGGATTCCTGCCGGATGCTTTTCAGATCCTGACCGGCGGCGATACGGAATCCAAATCCGTCACCTACGGCGGCGTAAAGATGACCTGTGTAGCCGGCACCGGCAGCGAGGGGGATTACAGGATCTACACCTGGGTGGACGAACAGGACCAGGTGCAGTTCTATTTCCTGATCACCGGGACTGCCCGTTCCGCACGCGGCCTCATTGAAGACATTATGGGATCCATCGAGTTCGACTGACTTTTCCCGCAGGACATCAAAAACCCGCGGACGGTTTTCCGTCTGCGGGTTTTTGATGTTTTCCGGCCATGGGCCGCTGCCGTTACTTTCCTTCGTAGCAGATCAGGGATTTCACATCGTATCCGGCAAGCTTTTTCCTGCCTTCAAGCCCGGCGAGCTCCATGACGAATACCATGCGGACCACCTTTCCGCCCAGCTTTTCAACCAGCTTTGCGGCAGCCTCCGCGCTTCCGCCGGTGGCGATCAGGTCATCCACGACGACCACTTTCTGCCCGGGGCGGATCGCATCCTTATGGATTTCAATTTCCGCCTGCCCGTACTCCAGGTCGTACTTCTGGCTGACGGTTTCGCGGGGAAGCTTTCCCTTTTTGCGAACGGGAATAAAGCCTTTCCCGAGCAGGTACGCGACGGGAACGCCGAAAATAAACCCCCTGGATTCCGGGCCGACGACCAGGTCAAAATCAAGGCCGCGGACCAGGTCTGCCAGGCCGTCCACCGCGAGCTTCAGCCCGTCCGGATCCTGGATCACGGAAGTGATGTCCCGGAACATGATCCCCGGTTCCGGAAAATCCGGAATCGTTAAGACGTAATCCTCAAGTTTCCTGTTCATGCGCGCTTCCTCCCCTTCCGGCCGCTGTCATTCCCAAAGGTCGACGCTGCCGGTTTCCCTGCCGCGGACCCAGTATGCTTTATTCTCGTCCACCCGGATATAGATCTTGTCCGCCTTGCCGACCTTGGCAAGGATCTCCTCCGGCGTAATGTTCCCGCCCATCGGGCTCTGGATAATCATCTCAGGTGCTTTTCCGCCGGCCCCTTTTTTTACAGCCGGCTTCTTCTCCGCCGCTTTCTTCACCCCGGTCTTCTTTTCCTCTGCCATGGTATGATGCCTCCTTTATTCCTGCGGATTTATTGTAGCAGGTTCCGCCTGCTTTGTCCAACCGTCCGGTGCCCGGCCGTGCGGGTCAGTTGTTTTCGCCCTCTCCTTTGTCAAGGCGCTGGCGGGCCACCAGTTCGGCGAAATACCCGCCTTTGGCGATCAGCTGGTCGTAATTGCCTTCCTCAATGATGGCCCCCCGGTCCATGACCAGGATCCTGTCGCAATTCCGGATCGTGGAAAGCCTGTGTGCGATCACGATCCGCGTGCAGTTCAGCTTGTCCAGGGCGTCCGAAACCTTCTTCTGGGTTTTGTTGTCCAGCGCGGAAGTCGCCTCGTCGAAGATCAGGATCCTCGGCTTCGGCGCGATGGCGCGGGCAATCATCAGCCGCTGCTTCTGCCCGCCGGAAATGCCGCCCTGCCCTTCGGAAATGACTGTGTTCATGCCCATAGGCATATCCCGGATATCGTCGGCGACGCCGGCCGTTTCCGCTGCTTCCCAGGCTTCGTCCAGGGTAAGCTGCGGTGCGGAAATCGTGATGTTGGAGAAAATGTCCCCCTGGAACAGCTGCCCGTTCTGGATCACGACACCGATGTGCTTGCGGAGGGACCGGGGATCAATGGTGCCCATTTCATGCCGGTCGTAGAAGATCGATCCCTTCTCGGGCTTTTCAAAGCCGAGCAGCAGCCTGATCAGCGTGGACTTTCCGCATCCTGTGCGGCCGACGATGGCGACGTATTCCCCGGCCTTGATCCGGAGGCTCAGGTCCTGGAGGATATACGGCATATTCTCCTCATAGCGGAACGAGATATGGCTCATCTCGATATTGCCGGAAACCGACTTCACCGGGGCCTTGTCGTCGCTCACTTCCGGTTCGGCCTTGAGGATCGGTTCGGCCATTTCCAGCACGGGTTTGATGGCTGCCACGGAAATCGCGATGCTTGCCACGGCTGAGAATGCGCCGGTCACCTGGCCGTAAGCCGCGGTAAAAGCGTAATACTGGCTTTCTGACACGCCGGTCGACACCGCCAGGTAGTAAAGGAGAATCGTGCCCCCCAGCGAAATGGCGGTGGTAATCACGCTGTTCATCTTCAGGAACATGGGCGGGTTGTATTCCAGCCGGGCTTCCTTCGCGTACAGCCTGCCCCACCGGGCGAACACGCGTTTTTCCGATCCGGACAGCCGGATCTTCTGGATGCCGTTCATCGCGGCATAGCTCATGCCCGATTCTTCCGCGGACAGGTTCATCTTCTGCCGTGTGATACGGATCTGGAGCAGCGACGTCACCGCGCTGACCGTCATTGTCACCACGATCACCAGCACAGACGGCAGCACCAGTGCCGGGGCAAAGGTGAAAATCTGCCCGATGTACAGCAGGGACATCAGGCTGGTCAGCCCGGTGGACATGATGCCGTTCACGATCATGCTGCACATGGATTCCACACTGCCCGCCCGGCTGGACAATTCACCGGAAGAAAAATTCCGGAAAAAGCTGACCGGCAGGGACAGGATCCGCATCATGACCGAGGCCTGCACTGCCTGGGAAGTCTTGGTATTAATCCGGTCCATGAGCAGCGATCGGATCATGCCGACAATCTGTGCGGCAAAGGCGCTCGACAGGAGGAAAACCCCCACGCCGGCCATCAGGTTGAGGTTGCGGCCTTTGAGGATTTTCCCTGTCACCAGGCCGTATACCCGCGGTTCGATCATCCCGACAAGCGTCAGTGCCAGGGTCGCAAGCACGATCAGGAACCAGTCGCTCGAGGAAATGCAATTCTTCATATAGAGCAGCAGGTCCGGAATGCCCAGTTTTTTCATGGGAAGCGGCTGGTAAAAGCAGAACGCATCCCGGGAGAACAGGTGCTCCGTTTTCCGCGTGACCCGGGTCTTTTTCCCTGTTTCAGGGTTCCGGAAATAGTACCCGAAGAACGTTCCGGGCAGCAGCGCGACTGTCGTGCCGCTGTCCTTCATGCGGCCCAGCATCGGTCCGAAAGCGTCGCTGTGCCAGTTTTCCTCCAGCTCCACGTCGCGGATCATCAGCCCCGCAGGCCGGAGCGCGTATTCCAGCTGCTCCGCGGGTTCCCGGATCTCTTCCGGGATATCCGCCGGCTTATGGTGATAGTATTTCAGGATGTCGTCGATGGCTTCCCGTGTGATCAGCCGTTCGTCCTCCATCCGCTCCGTGCTCCATTTATCCATCACCGCGCTGGCCATGCGGAAAAAGGAGTCCTCCAGGATATTCTGGTCGCTCTCCGTCCTCTGCCTGATTTGTTCGCTAAACCAGCCCATTGCGTGTCTCCCCGTTCTCTGTATTTGCGCTGCCGGCCGATCCGCCTGTTCCGGCGGTCATTCGTTCGTCACCAGCTCCGCGTATGCGCCGCCCTTGGCATACAGTTCCTCGTGCGTGCCGCGTTCGATGATGCGTCCCTTCTCCAGGACGATAATCTCGTCGCAGTCGCGGATCGTGGAAAGCCTGTGCGCCACCACGATACAGGTGATGCCGCGTTCCTTCACCGCGCGGACAAGGTCGTATTCCGTCTTGGCGTCCAGGGCGCTTGTTGCCTCGTCCAGGATGATGACGGAGGGGTCCTGCGCCAGCACACGGGCAATCTCCAGCCGCTG
>Ga0310694_10001626_pt1 | contig 24859 bp, 22 predicted proteins | sample 174DNAGHGhighgp2_FD_203884 | JGI IMG/M metagenome (GOLD analysis project Ga0310694, IMG submission 203884) | Sheep rumen microbial communities from Palmerston North, Manawatu-Wanganui, New Zealand - 1742 DNA GHGhigh gp2 (v2) (version 2) | ecosystem: Host-associated > Mammals > Digestive system...
GGGGACAGAACCGCCCACATAACCCATCCATGCCCCTGTGCCTATCAATCCGATGCCGAGCAGAATGGCGAGACATCCCCACAGCAGTTTGGTGAGCAGTTTCTCCTTCAGCAGTTTGGGCTTGGGCGAAATTTTCTTCATGATTTCTTCGATGTCCATTTCAGGATTCTTCTCAATAGCGGCCAGCACGATTTGTGTGCGTTGGTTGGTCTCATTCATCTTTTTACGGACGCCCGATAAAATGGCAACGATGGGGAGAATGCAACCACATGCAATCGGCACTAATATTTCAGCAAGGTTTTCCATATTTTTATTGAATTTTTAATTGTTACACTTTTTGTTTCTTGAACCAGTTTCCTCGCTTGAGCTCGGGTTCTGCGGGCTGCGCCTCAGCAATCACATGCGCGCTTGCATTGCGTTCGGCTTGCACCGCAGTTCACTCATATAACAGGTCAAGAAACCAAAAGGTGACATCCATGGCTGATTTTGTGCAAATATTTTTATTGGATTGGTTCAATAAAAAAGTTGTCCTTGTTGTCAATCATGTTGTTACGGTTGTCTGATTAAAGCAGGGTGTGGATGAAGGCGGTCATCATCGGGTCGTGGCGGCGCACGTCGTGGTACAGCGCGAGTTGGTTGCAGGTGCGGTCGAGGTTGTGGGTGGGATACTTGGTTTTGTAATAGGTGTCGCCGTTGATATAGTCGGTCAAGAAACGCACGCACTGCATGAAGGGGAACAGCGCCACGGCATAGGGCAGCATCTCGATTTCGATAGGAGTGAGGAAGTCGCGGGCCGACTCGAGATATCCTGTGGTGAAGGCTTTGAAGATGGCTTCGTTAAAACCCACACGGGACAGGTCTGGATCGTCCTCGGCAGTGAAGTTGGCCCCGGTGCGCAGGAAGTCGCCGTAGTCCGAAAAGATGAAAGACGGCATCACCGTGTCCAGGTCGATGACGCACAGCACCTGACCCTGCTGGTCAAAGAGCATGTTATTGACCTTGGTGTCGCAGTGACAGATGCGTTTGGGCAACTTGCCTTCACGATAGAGCCGTTCGGCCTGGCACATCTCATCGGCATCGCGTTCCAGTTCGTCAACGATATCGCGCACCTCTTTCAGTCGCCCTGCAGCATCATTGACGACGGCCTCACGCAACTGGCGCATGCGCAGTTCCATATTGTGGAAGTCAGGGATGGTCTCGCCCAACGGCTCGGGCACATCCACCAGCATTTTCTCGAAGTTACCAAAGGCTTTGCCGCAGTCATAGGCGCTCTCAGGCGTGACGGCCTCGTTGGTGACGGTGTCGGGGATATATGCCATCACGCGCCAGTAGCGGTCGGCCTCATCGCAGTAATAGGTCTTGCCGTCACGAGCCTTGATGAATTGCAACACCTTGCGGTCGATATCATCTGTACAAGCGGCCTCGAGTTTACGGCGGATGTGCGCCGTCACCACCTCGATGTTGTGCTGCAGCAGGTCCACATCCTGGAAAATGGCGTTGTTGATGCTTTGCAGCACATAGTCGGGCGCGTTGCCCTCGGCAACAACGTGATAAGTGTCGTTGATGAGTCCGTTGCCCAGCGGCTTGACCTCCTTGACAGTGCCTGATATCTCAAATTGTGCCAGTATGCTGGCTGTATCGATTGTTTCCATATTTAGTTTTTAGTCCCTAGTCCCTAGTTTCTAGAGAGTCTAGATAGTCTAGAAAGTCTAGAGAATACAACTTCTAATTCCTAATGCTTTTGCCAATACTTGGCGCCCTTGGCTTTCAGTTGCTTGGTGAATTCCATAGCAGCGGCGCGTGTCGCGGCCTCGTCCTCTGGCTTGGCCCAGGCATGGCGGTAGCCACGGAACCTGCTCCACTCGCCTCGGGTGAAATCGGGCACCTGTACCGGCTTGTTGCCGTTGTTCATCGAGAGGCTGCCCAGTTCGGCCAGGCAGCACCATTCGGCCAGGTCATATACGTCAATGTCGAGCGGCAGCCCGTTTTGTAGGCAATAGACCAGGCGCGAGTCCATGATGAAGTCCATGCCGCCGTGTCCGCCCACTTCCTTGGCCTCCTCGCCGTAGCGTTTCACGAGCGGCGAGGTGAACTTCTGCAGCAGCGCCTCGGTGTCCTCTTTGCTCAGGTAGGAATGGCCTGTATAGTCCTTGCTGACGTTGACACCGGCCTTTTTCATCACCTCGGTGGCTAGCGCGAATCCCTCGACGGGATATTTATTGACAAAGCCCTTGGTGCCGGTGAGCTGGTACATGCGATTATAAGGTTGCGGCGTCATCACGTTGTGGTGGATCTCGATGACCTTGCCCTTCTCAGTTGAGATGAGTGTAACAGTGTGGTCACCGTTCTTGAAGTCAGGGCAATACTCGCCTGTGCGCGCCTTGAACAGTTCCTGGCCATTAAAGGAGCGGGTATCCATCGCCACAAGCGTTCTCATGCGGTCGCCGCGGTGAAGGTTAAGCACTTGCGCGATGGGCCCCAGGCCGTGGGTGGGATAAACGTCACCGCGGAACTTGCTGTTATAGTCCAGGCGCCAGCCCAACTGGTCGTCGTCACCGTTTTTCCAATATTCGTCCCAATAGGGTGACAGTTCGTGGCGGTAGGCCCCTTGCACATAAATCACTTCGCCCAGCAAACGCCTCTGAGCCATGTAGAGTGAGTTGAGCTCAAAGAAATCATAGCAGCAGTTCTCGAGCATCATCACGTGCAGGCGCTTGCTCTCGCTCAGGTTGATCAGCGACCATATCTCGGTCAGGTTCATTGCCGAGGGTACCTCGATGGCAACGTGATGCCCGTGTTCCAGTGCCTCGCGCGCCACTAGATAATGGTGAAGCCAGTCGGTGGCGATATATACCAGATCGATGTCGGTGCGGCGGCACAGGTCCTTATAGCCATCCTCACCATAATAGATGTCTGCAGGGGGCATGGAGGCCTTGCGCAGGATGTCTTGGCTCGCCTCGGCACGGTCACGCTCGTGGTCACACAACGCCTTCACCTCGATACCGGGGATGTGAGTCCAGCGCTCCACAGCATCAGGGCCGCGCATACCCAGCCCCACGAAGGCTACCCTCACGACAGGTATCTTCTCAACTGTAAGTCCCAGCGCCGACCGCTGGCCACCAGGTCGCTCAGGCACCTCGGTCACAATCGTCCCGTCCTTGATGGTATAAGGCCAATTAAACTGAGCCCATGTGTTAACAGGCTGCAATGCGATTACAGCCAACACAAACGCCACTAATAAATATCTCAGCTCCTTCATCTTTTTTTTGTTTTGATATTTTGATAATGGCCTCAAAAATAAGAAAAAAAACTAATAGAGCAAAACAAAGTGGCAAAATGCAGAAATTGGCTGAGCATTGCCACTCACTATCTTCTAGCGTCATTGCCGCTGTCCCAACCACTCACTCGATGCGGGTTATCTTTGCACCGAGGGCATTGAGGCGTTCATCAATCTTGGAGTAACCGCGGTCTATCTGCTCGATATGGTCGATGCGGCTCACGCCATCGGCACTCATGGCAGCAATCAGCATGGCAATCCCTGCACGGATGTCGGGCGAGACCATGTGGTTGGCCCGCAGGCGGATGCGGTGGTCATGTCCAATGACAACGGCGCGGTGCGGATCACAAAGGATAATCTGGGCTCCCATGTCAATGAGTTTGTCCACAAAGAAGAGGCGGCTCTCGAACATCTTTTGATGAATCAGGATGCTGCCGTTGGCCTGTGTGGCTACGACAAGCAGCACGCTTAGCAAGTCGGGGGTGAGGCCTGGCCAAATCGCGTCGGCCAGTGTCAGGATTGACCCGTCCAGGAATCGTTCCACCTCGTAGTGCTCTTGCTGGGGGATGAACATGTCATCTCCGTGTTTCTCGAGCCGCAGACCTAGACGGCGAAAACTGTTGGGGATGATGCCCAAGTTGTCCCATGAGACATCCTTGATGATCAGTTCGCTGCCCGTCATGGCTGCTATGCCAATGAAACTGCCCACCTCGATCATGTCGGGAAGGATGCGATGATGCGAACCGCACAAACGGTCCACACCCTCGATGGTCAGCAGGTTGGAGGCAATACCGGAGATTTTCGCTCCCATCTGGTTCAACATCCTGCATAGTTGCTGGATATAAGGCTCACATGCCGCATTATAGATGGTCGTTGTGCCCTGTGCCATGACGGCAGCCATCACGATGTTGGCTGTACCCGTCACTGATGCCTCGTCAAGCAGCATGTAAGTTCCTTTCAGGCGCCCCTTTGACTCAAACAGATAGGCTCGCTTCTCGGCATCGAACGCATATTCCGCTCCCAGGTTGCTGATGCCCCTGAAGTGGGTGTCCAAGCGGCGGCGCCCGATTTTGTCTCCTCCGGGGTTGGCAAAATACATTTTGCCTAACCTGCTCAACAACGGCCCAATCAGCATCACCGAGCCCCTTAATCGGGCACATTCCTTCATGAAGTCTTGGCTCTCAATGAACTTGGTATTGATGTGCTCGGCTTTGAAACTATAGGTGCTGTCATCCAGTTGCTTGACAATGACGCCCATGTCGCCGAGCAAGTGAATGAGGTTGTTCACGTCCAGAATGTCGGGGATGTTTTCAATGACAACCTCTTCGGTAGTAAGCAGGGTTGCGCAGATGACTTCTAACGCTTCATTTTTGGCTCCTTGAGGTGTGATCTCGCCGTGAAGGCGATGGTTCCCTTCTACGATGAATGATGCCATGATATTCAGATTCTTTTAGTGTATTAGATGTAGTTTACTTCTGGTTCAAGTTGTATGTGGAATTTCTCGAAAACACTTTGCTGGATGAGGGTGGCCAGTTCCATGATGTCGTTAGGTCTTGCATGGCCCAAGTTGACCAGGATCAACGGTTGCTTCTCATAGACACCGGCCCCGCCATGCCGCTTGCCTTTCCACCCGCATTGCTCGATGAGCCATGCTGCCGGAACCTTGATGTGGCGGTCATCAACCACATAATGGGGCACATCGGCATGAGTGGACGCAATTTGCTGATAGGCCTCAATGGGAACGACAGGATTCTTGAAGAAGCTGCCGGCACTGCCCATTTCTTCGGGCTCGGGCAGTTTGGAACGGCGGATGTCGATTACCGCCTCGCGGATGGCCTGGGCCGTTGGCTTCACGCCCCGCAAGTTGAATTCCCGCAATGGGCCGTAGTCCAGATGGACCACTGGGATGAGCGACAGCCTGAAGACCACTGCTGTGACGATGTATTGCCCCTTCAAGCGGTTCTTGAAAATGCTGTCCCGATAGCCATACTCACATTCATTGACCTGGAATACCCGAGGCTGACCAGTGGCGACTGCTATCGTCTCCACCTCATGAATGATGCTTTCCACCTCCACACCATAGGCACCGATGTTTTGGATGGCCGAGGCACCGACTTCTCCCGGTATATAGGACAGGTTCTCGGAGCCGTAATAATTGTTAAGAGCCATCTGGGCGCTGAAGTCGTCCCACACAACGCCCGCCCCCACGCGAAAGTATATGTGCCGGGCATCGCGAGAAACTTCCTCGATGAACTTGATGTCGGAATGCAGGATAGTACCATCAAAATCCTTGGTGAACAGCAGATTACTTCCGCAACCTATGTGCAAAATATGCTCTTCCTTACCCTTAAGCCAGGTTAACACCTCAACCAGTTCATCCACTGTTTTGTAGCTGATGAACCGTGCCGCCTTCACATCCATTCCGAAGGTGTTGTGATTGAGTAGTGAGTAGTGATGCTGTATGGTGATGGGCATGTCTCTCATTGTTGCATTGATTTAAGGCTGCAAATTTAGTGCAAGAAGAGAGATCTGCCAAATCTATTTGAGCAAATCCGAAAGTCAGCCTGTTGCTGTAATGCTGTAAAGACAAGGTGAAATAGAAAAAGCAAAAGGGATAAAAAATGTGGTTGATCCAAAACGAGTGCTATGATATATTTCTGTCTCATCATTCATTTATTTAATTTCCAACCATGATCGCCATGATAAATCATTTGGTGGGTCATGCCACCGTCAATACAGATGTTTTCGCCCGTAATGAAGGTCGCCTTGTCTGAACAGAGGTACAGTACCATGTTGGCGATATCCATGGGGTTACCGACCCTACCAACGGGCTGTTGAGTGGCATCGGGTCCTTCATAAACGGTATAAGCTGTGTCTATCCAGCCTGGAGAAATGGAGTTGACCCGGACACGGCCAGCAAGACTGACCGCCAGCGCATGAGTCAGCGCCGCAATTCCACCTTTGGCAGCGGTATAGCTCTCGGTCTGAGGTTGGCTCATGCGGTCACGTGAAGAGGAAATGTTCACAATCGCAGCCCCCACGGCAAAATAAGGAGAGAAGAGTTTGGAGAGGTAGAACGGTGCAGTGACGCCAACGCTCATCGCATACTGGAACTCCTCGTAGCTGCACTCGTCAATCCCCTTCATCAGTGGCAGGGCATTGTTGATGAGATAGTCCACCCGACCATGTTTCTCGATGACATCGCAGGCAAAACGCTCCAGCACTTGTTTGTCAGCGATATCACCCACGAAGTGATTTCCAGGCTGCTTGTCAATCACGCAGACGTGCGCACCAGCCTTGAGGAACTCCTCGGCAATGCAGCGCCCTATGCCCTGTGCGCCGCCTGTCACAACGGCTATTTTATCTTTGAAATTCATGCTCATTGTGGCATTTGATAATCAATTTTCGGGAACAAATATAGCAATAATTCAGCACTTTAGCCCACTGAACTGAAAATTTTTAGAAGAAAAACTACTGAGATGATAAACACCAACTAAACGCAGCCCAGTTGAACGAACTCTTCCTCTTTTTTTTGTTAAGGTCCCTCCCTGTGATGTCTTTATTTTTCTTTCAACTGGTTTTCCTGACTCTCGGTTGATGACAGGCGTGATAGCCAATGAGAGAGAAAACCGAAGGGAATCATCAGGACAATAGCCAACAAGGTCACTCCTGCAAACCAAAGGATGTGTACCATCACCAGAGGATAAGCCTCAATGTGGTCTTGGCCGAGTAGTGAAGGAATCCACATCATAATCAAGAAGAGTACAGTCATCATCCCACAAAAATAGAGCACCATCTTCATCGCCAATAATATCCAGTGGCTATCTTTCCACTGGGCAAAAGCCAAACGTATACTCAACCATGCGATTACCGCTGGGATCAATGAAAAGATGATCATGCCGATTGCATTATCATAATCAACTAACTTCATCACATGTTTGTAAAACGCTGCAACACCCACCCCCAGCAGTAGTGAGAAAAGCAACGTGACAATCTGATATTTCTTTTTCTTATCTTGAGATAATTTCATAGAACTAAAAATAGAGACGATTGTATTGGTATTATTGGTTCTGAGTTGATATTGCCACAAAGATACGACTTAATCTCAATAATCGCATTGAAAATGCGGAAAAATAGGAAAAAGCCCAGAAATTCCATTCACTTTGAAAATAAGAAATAATATCGTGTGCGATATATTGTTAAACTATCTTAAAGTTGAGGATAAATCGCTTGCGACGTAACATATTTGTAGTAACTTAGCGCCTTGAATGATAAAAAGTAATTAAAGAGGTAAAAATGGCAAAGATTTATGATTTCAGGGCTCTAACGAGCAGAGGTAAAGAGATTGACTTCAAGGAGTTTGAGGGCAAGGTATTGTTGATTGTGAATACCGCCAGCAAGTGCGGTTTCACGCCCCAATTCGCAGGGTTGGAGGAACTCAACCAGAAGTACAAAGACAAGGGGCTGGTCATCATTGGTTTCCCCTGCAATCAGTTTAAGGAGCAAGATCCCGGCACCGACGGACAGATTGAGGAATTCTGCCAGTTGAACTACGGCGTGACCTTCCAGATCATGAAGAAGATTGATGTGAACGGCCCTGATGCAGAGCCCATCTTCGAGTATCTGAAGGCTCAGGCTCCTACCGAGGAATACCACGGCCTGAAGGCCAAGGGTGCCGCACTGCTCTTCAAGTCCATCAGCAACAGTGTGGAGAAGGACAGCGACATCAAGTGGAATTTCACCAAGTTCCTGATTTCGAAGGACGGCGAGACCATCAAGCGTTATGCTCCCACCACCGAGCCCAAGGACTTTGAGAAAGACGTTGAAGCCATGTTGGCCTAAAGCATTGTCATGCACGCAGAGTTACAATTAGATAATCAAGTCTGCTTCCGCCTCTATACGGCAGCAAGGTTGGTCACGCAGGCCTATGCGCCAATGCTGACGGAACTGGGTATCACCTATCCGCAGTATCTGGTGCTGATGGTGCTGTGGGAAAAGGATTGTCAGCCCGTGAACGACATCGCCCATCGGCTGCTGTTGGAGACCAACACCGTCACGCCACTGCTCCAACGCATGGAAAAACTCGGGATTGTCAGCCGCAAAAGGGGAGAGCAAGACAAGCGTCAACACCTCGTCAGCCTGACCGTAAAAGGTCGTGACATGGAACAAAAAGCCTACAGCCTCATTCCTGCCGGCATGAGTGAACAATTCGCTTCATGCCCGCTCGGCTTCGAGAAAAATCGGCACCTGGCCCAAGAACTTGACGCAATTATCAACTCATTAAAGAAATAAGGAAGTCCGGCACATCGGCTTCTGCCCGGGCGGAATGTCCCGCTTTAGCATCTGAGAGACGAACAAAAGGCTCCCGTGCGCATCCTCTTCCTTGACCACCTCAACATCCCTGAGGGCAGCAAGTTGAACTACATTCCCGCCATCGGCTATGCCGACAAGTGGCCCGATGCTAAACCCCGTGACGTTTCTAAAGTGAAATATATCAAATAATTTAAAGGAGACATTATTATGAAAAGTTTTGGATCAAAGCCGTGGATTCTTCCACAACCCGTATTGATTATTGGCACCTATGACAAGGACGGCAAGCCCAATGCCATGAACGCGGCATGGGGTGGACAGTGGGATAATGGAGAAATCATGATTTCGCTTGGCTCCCACGCCACAACCGATAACCTGAAAGACAATCGTGACTTGACTGTTGCCTTTGCAACAACCCAGACTATGGTGGCTGCAGACTACGTGGGTATTACCAGTGGCCGCACCACACCCGACAAGATGGAGAAGGCTGGCTGGACTGTCGAGAAGGCACCCAACGTGAATGCCCCTGTATTCAAAGAGTTCCCGATGACACTGGAATGCCGCATCAAGGAAAAGCTTGATGAATCAGAATCAGGTTATAACCTTGTTGCTCAAATCGTCAACGTCCTTTGCGATGAGAAATACCTGGCAATTGACGGCGAGCCCAACGTGGAAAAGATGGAGATTATCACGTTCGACCCCATCCACCACACCTACATCCAGTTGGGGAAAACGGTCGGTAATGCATTTGCCGACGGTGCTCAACTAGAGTGAGCAAAGCGAATAAGGAAACCTGGCGGCTCCCAAGTGGATGCCCGAAAAGATTTGATGATGCCCTCCCGTTCACCTAAACAAGGCATCCAACACGTGTGGCACAAGTTGAAGTCCTGGTTGCAGTCACTCTCTTTCAGGACCGGTGTCATCGTGCTGGTGTGTTGCATACCGTTCTATATACTGTCCTTTGCCCAAATGCTGCTGCCCATCAGCGTTTCGGCAAAGGGCATCTTATGGACCATCCTCTTCGGGCTGGCAAAGACTTGCCAATACGGAGGCTTGACAATCCTCGGTGTCGAAGGCTACAAACGCCTCAAAAACAAACTCAAACGAAAGAAAAATTGACATAAAATTAGTTGTTAATAGCTTATGATGGCAAATCCATTTGATGAGGTTGCAATAAATGATTACGTTGGTTTTCAAGATAAATGTAGAGAAATCGCCATCGATCTCTTTTCTCATTATTGTATCAAATGTAATGAAAAAGAATACTATTTTGCAGAAATAGAGTTCTATTATTGGGATAAGAATAATTGGAATGAGAAGTGGAACAGGGTAACGTATCCAAGGATTTGTAAGGCAGGAAATCTCTTTTATCACCTAAGTGGTATCGACATCTGCTTTGACAGTTATTACAATGAAGAAAATCTTAATGACGAAGCAAGGTTTGGCGGTATTCTTATCAGAGCCATCAGATGTGAAGACGGCATTGTAGTAGCAGGACCATGGAATTGTATGCTGAAATTATTGAATGAATGCAAAGACGGCTGCATGCCTCAGTTGAGGCTTTCGAAAAAATCTTGTATTAAAAAAGAAGACATTAAACAAACCTATCGTGCACTAGGAGAGGATGATAAAAAAGAGGATAAGAATCGCCATCTTGAGCTTTGTTTCTATGATGCCAAGATTAAAGAATGGAATCAAAAGAAGGTTAGGCTAAACAAAAAGTCTGGTTCTCTGGAAGAGTATCGGAGTAATTATAAAACAGAAAGATTTGATTCGCTGAAATGATTACTGACTCCCAAACCAATGTCGTTTTTTTCTCTGATCTGCTGCCCAGACGGTGTCCTGTCCTATATAAGTGTATTCAAGAAATTCTAAGTGCCAACTGCATAAGTCACGGGTTGTTGACGAACACTAAGGACATATGGTGCCGTGACTATATGCCCATTCAGGCAACAAGAAACCATTTTGTTTTTTACGAGTATAATCCTGATTATCTGCAAACGCCTTATTATCGGCGCACCATTACTGATATAAGTCTTATAAAGGAAATCGATAGCCTTCGCCGGGGAAGGGTTACAGATTTGGATTTGGTTTTAGATGGTGGAAATATTGTCAAGTGTGACGATAAGATAATCATGACCAAGAAGGTTTTCGCCGAGAACAAAGACAAGAAACCAAGAGACATCATCAGCCTGCTTGAAGAAGTGTTCCAGTGTGATGTCATCTGTCTTTCTTGGGATACCGAAGAATATTTGGGGCACAGTGATGGCATAGTGCATTATGTCGGCAATAACAGAGTTCTTATGACTAATTATGCCGATTTCGACCCTGATATGACACACCATTTTACAAAGCTTTTGGAAAAGCACTTTGAGGTTATTCCGTTGAAATACACCGTAAAACGCAGGCATCAACGCAGTTGGGCGTATATCAATTTTTTACAAGTGGGCAATTTGGTGCTTGTTCCCCAACTTGGGATTCCCGAGGACGAACAGGCGATGCAACAGATAAACGACCTATTACCTCAATGCAAGGTAGTAGGTGTTCCTGCGCTTGAAGCCGTTAGAAAAGGCGGGGCGTTGAATTGCATTTCCTGGAATGTGAACACACAAGATTGGACCGATGGCTTCATGGGAGTTAGGCACAAATCACGCTATAAACCTAAGTGATTCTTTTTGAAACATTCACTTGCCCACGCAGAAGTGAGAGAAGATTTCGCCGAGAATGTTGTCGGTGGTGATTTCTCCGGTGATGGAACCGAGCCAGTGGAGGCATTCGCGGATATCCTGGTCGAGGAGATCGCCGCTTAGGCCGCTATCCAATCCTTCGATGGCACGAGCGATAGCCTCTCGGGCATGTGTCAGCGCCTCATAGTGGCGGGCGTTGGTCACGATTACGGCATCGGCATCCACGTCGGGCTGTGTGGCCCTCTCTACAATAAGGCTGCGCAAAGCCTCAACATCGCTGGTGCTCTTAGCGCTGATGGCCACGACCGGTGTGCCCTCGGGCAGAAGATCGTTCAGCTCACTCCTCGTGGCGATGTCGTCGTCAAGGTCGGTTTTGTTGAGCACGATGATGAGGGCCTTGCCGGCGCAATGGGACAAGATGTCGTGCGCCATGCTGGTATCGGCGCTGGTGACGTCAACAACCCATAACACGACGTTGGCCTTGTCGATGGCTTGCCATGTGCGTTCAATGCCCATCCGTTCGACTGCATCATTCGACTGGCGGATTCCAGCGGTATCGATGAAGCGGAACAGCGTGCCGCCCATGATGACAGTGTCCTCAATCGTATCACGCGTGGTGCCGTGGATGTCACTCACTAGGGCACGGTCGTCACGCAGCAAGGCATTAAGTAAAGTGGATTTGCCCGCATTGGTTTGGCCAACGATGGCGACAGGCAAACCGTTGCGGATGGCGTTACCATCACGGTAGCTGTCAGCAAGGTGACTAATCAGTGTGTGAATTTCTTGTGCAAGGGCGGACACCTCGCTGCGGTCGGCAAACGTCACGTCCTCTTCGCTGAAGTCCAGTTCCAGCTCGATGAGTGCCACAAAGTGCAGCAGTTTGTCGCGCAGGGATTTCAGCTCGTCGCTATAGCGGCCGCGCATCTGGTTCATCGCCACATGATGGGCAGCGCGGGATTGTGCCTCGATGACATCGGCGACGGCCTCGGCCTGTGATAGGTCCATACGCCCGTTAGCAAAGGCGCGGCGCGTGAATTCGCCCGCAGAGGCATGTCGACAGCCGGCGTCGATAAGTGTCTGGATTACCTGTTGCTGAATCCATGTCGATCCGTGGCAAGCCAATTCAACCACATCCTCGCCAGTGAACGAGTTGGGGGCACGATAGACTGTGAGCACTGCCTGGTCCAATATGTTGCCTGTGGCATCGGTCAATTGTCCCAGATGTACGGTGTGCGATGTCATGTCGACAAGGGATTTGCCCTTCCAGCGCAGCTGAACAATTTCGAGCGCGTGAGGACCGCTCACACGGATGACAGCGATGCCGCCACGCCCCGGTGGTGTGGAAACAGCACAAATGGTGTCGCTGCCGACACATGTCAAATCAATAGCATTCATCGGCGAGGGTAGTATTTTGGCCAGTCCTTGATGTTTTCCTTACTCTCGATAACGTTTTCCACGCCGTCTTCGAGTGAGGTTAGGAAGTCATAGCCCGTCAGCTGCTCTACCTTGTCGATGGTGGTAGCATAGTTTGTCCAGCTATTGGGCATAGCCTTGTTTTCCATCACAAAGGCGATGGCTCGGTTTTGTTCGGGTGAATAGATAACTTTGAAGAAGCTGTCGGGCACCGCAATGTCATCATGCTTGCCGATGCGCTCCATATTGTTAGAGAAAATAGGTCCCGTGAACACGATGAGTCGTTTCGCTGTCCTCGACCACTTGTGCACGGCTTCTTCGAGGTGGCGCCACTCGCCGTCGTTCATTTCATCAAGTTGCGGGCAGATATTGGTCATCAGGAAGCACTGCGCCATGGCTGTTTTGTCCCAGCGCATATCCATTGCTGGAGCCATGTGGCCTCGTGTGTAGCCGCTTTCCTTATATTCCCACCAGTCGGGGCAACCCTTCACATTGTGATCGCGCTCAAACTGGTAGTTGGCACGGTTCTCGGCCTCACGTGAGTCGGCCATCGACGTCATGGTGCTCGTCAATTCATAGGCCACGCAGTTGGGCACACGGTAATACTTGTTGAAGTAAACCACAATCGACTTGTAGTGTACAGTTTGGTTGTCCAGCCGCTCGGGCAGTTTCACGTCCAGGAGCGACAGGTCGCCTGTCGATTGATACTCCTTGCCCTCTCCCTGCTTGTCATCGGTTTGTTCTGTGGTGGGAAGTTCATCGTTATAGGCAGTCTTGTAGAATGAGTTTTTCCAGTCTGTTCCTTTGTATCCCAGCAACAGCAGCAAAGCCAACCCAATCAAGTATAATATCTTTTTCTTGTTCATAGCGGCTATCAGTTAAGTTTCTCGCCGACAAAGATACTAAAAATCCTTGTTGTTGAAAACAAGGATTCGAGACTTATTCTTTATTGAAATGACAGGTTACTCCCAGTCCTCGATTTTGCATTGGCGTTTGGGAATGGCGCTAGAGAAGGTAAGGCCGGTGCGGCGCTCAACCTCTGCTACGGTGACGGCATATTTGCTGATGCCGCCAGGGCAGGGCTTGTTGTCGTAGATGAAGGCGATGGAGCGGCCTTGTTCGGGGGCGTACAGGACTTTAAAGAAGGCATCGGGCACAACGATGTTCTGCTTGTTCTTACCGATCTTCTTGGGATTATTGCCCATGATGGGGCCTGTAAAGATGATGATGCGCTTGTCGCGCTTTGCCCAACGGTGCACTTTTTCTTCAAGCACGCGCCAATGGTCATTGTTGAGTTTGGTGTCCTGCGGGCACATGTTGGTCATGTAGAAGCATTGTGCCATTGTGGTCTTGTCCCAGCGCATGTCCATTGCAGGTGCCATGTGGCCTCGACTGTAGCCGCTGCCACGGTATTCCCAATTCTCGGGGCATGAATTGACATTATTATCGCGTGTGTAGTTGTAGTTTTTGCGTGTTTCATGGTCAGGTGCGTCGCACATCGATACCATTGTTGCGGTCAGTTCATATGCCACACAGTTTGGGATTCTGAGCGATGGATTGAAATTAACCCTAATGGCCTTGTAGTTCAGTACCTGATTGGATACTCCTTTAGGAATGTTTACAGCCAGTAAGGCATTGGTATTTTGCTGAGGCACAACCGCATTGCTTCTTGTCTGGCCAATGGAGGGCACTGTCACCAGGGGGGAAGCTGTGGCTCGTGACTTTTGGGGCTCTTTGGATTTCTTGTACTTTTTGTTTTTGTTTTTCTTTTTCTTTTTGTTCTTGGCTTGTGCTGACCACTGGGTGCAGATAACACTATCACCCAGCAGCTGTGGAGGCAAGGCACCGCCCACGGTCATTGCTGCAACCAAAATCCAGATTCTGACTATATGTTTCATCTCACCAACTCTAAAAAAATAATCCATTTACTAATTGAGCCATGCGTCGAGGTGGACGGGTGCTTCCAGTTGTTTCTGCTCCTCGAGTGGCAGGGTGGGGAAGAAGTCCAGGCCTGTACGGCGTTCCACCTCGTCAACACTGACAGCATACTGCTGCAACCGTCCCCCACTGTGCCCGTTGGGATAAATAAAAGCGATTGCTCGAGCGGGTTGTACGCAAGGGGCCATCACCACTTTGTAAAAACTGCTGGGAACAGTTACTCTGCCATTGGCCAAAGTCGAGTCGCCTTTGCTGAAAACAGGTCCTGTGAATATTAGCAATGCACTGTCGCGCATAGCCCACTCACGCACTTTTTCTTCAAGTTTTGCCCAGCCGCCCTCGTTCAATGACTTGTGCATCGGGCACACGTTGGTCATCAGGAACGATTGGCGCATGGCCAGCGCATCCCATTTCAGGTCACCGGCCGGCACCAGGTGACCGCGGTCCAGGCCACTACCGGCATAGTCGCTTGGTGAGGGAGAACCTTTTACATGGTAGTCTTGAACAAAGTCACCCGAGCGCTCCACAGTTCCGTTAAGTTCATTAATGATGAGTTCATAGGCAGCGCAGTTGGCGATTCCATGCGCATTATTGAAATGAACGATGAAAGCACTATACATCAGCAGGGTGTCGCTCATGTTGTTCGGCACTTTGATGGTCATCAGACTATCACGTTTTTCGGCGCTCAGCGGCACCAGATGTGTTGCTCGATCTCTCATTGCCACATGATACAGCAAAAAGCATACCAAAGCCACCGTCAAGCCCCATCCAAGGAATTTTACGGTTTCTTTCCACCTCTGCCATATCTTCTCAAGATCATTCATTTAAGCACAAAGGTACACTTTTTCTTAACATTAAACAAGAATGTTATTGAGGGCTTTGGGTACATCATTCCAATCTATTACTTTGTGTAGTTTTAAATAAAGTACTAATTTTGCACGCGTTAGAACAAACAACAAGAAGTATAATATGAATCTTTCATTTTTTTCAAAGAGGCTTGTTCTGCTGTCTTTCTTTGTGTTGATAGCAGTTATGCCGATAAAGGCCGCTCCAGGAGTAGTCTATGTGGATGTGAATGGTGATGGACACCTCAGTATCGGTGATGTTTCTGAACTAATCAATTATTTGTTATCTCATGAACCTTATGTGGATGGAACTAGGCCGTTCCTCTCGGCTATAGACTATGGCGCATTGGGTGATGGAATCAGTGATGACACCGAGGCGCTCGAAGCGCTTTTTGCTGATGCTGCTGAGCTGAAGAAAGCAGCCTACATTCCTGCGGGAACCTATATGATTAGGCGCCCGTTGACCATCAAGAGCGGGATGGAAGTCTATGGCGACGGCGAGTCAAGCATTATCAAGAAGTATCGTGCCTATTGGCATAGAACAGTGTCAACAACAACTAAAGGTAAAACCCTGATTTATTTGGATGGAATAGATGGTTTTAACGTTGGTGATCATTGTTTTATCACTTCAACGGCTTCTAGCAACAGCCCTGCTGCCCGCCATTGCTCTTTTGGCGTTATCACAGCGATTGATTCGGTGAACAATACTGTCAGATTCAAGAGCGCTTATAATGCCGGAGCCCCCGATGTGTATGCCGATGGCGTCGTCAAGTCCCATGCTACTGGATGTTACCTGTCCACTTCTTTCCCAATCCTGCGTTCATGGTCATTCCGTGATGAGTGTATCGGGGTATATATCCACGACATTTGCCTTGATGGCAATCGGCAGACCGATGAACCGATGGAATGGACAAACGCCTGCATCCATTTTGACGCCTATGGTAATGTGCAGGAGGGCATCGCCTATAATCATCACACATATGACCACATAGTCGAGCGTTGCAAATTGATCAATTCTTCATATGATGCAGTTAGCGATCAGGGAGAGGGACGGTTGTTTGTAAACAACTGTGTGATCAGCAATAGCGCAATGCACGGCGTGCACATGGGAACTGACTTTGCTAACGCTGTGATATCCAACAATACGATGACCGGTAATGGCACTCGGGGCGCGGGCGTGTTCTACTGCCAAAATGTGACCAATGTGGTGGTTGACAACAACCAGATTACTGGCTTTAACCATGGTTGCAGTGATGAGGAATATGGGACACAGGCGCAATATGTCATCATCCGCAACAACGTTTTTGACAATATTACCAGTTATGTGTTTGACTTCCTTAAGGCCACGACTTCGGCGAGAGGCGGAGGACTGCAGATCAGCAATAACTATATTGATAACCTCAATAGCTTGCTGTTCTCGGGTCGATATCTTGATGATGTGATTATTACAAACAACGAGGTCAGGAGCATGGCTGGTTCTCCCAGCAACATCATCAGTGTATTGGCCAGTAAGAATGTGATTGTTGTGGGCAACCAGTTGCCTTCGGGCGCTAGCATAACAAAACCTGTGGTTTCGACCAATACGACAAATCTCATTGATAACTCAAATTCTTGGGGCTCTTGATTGTCGAATTCATAATTGCATGAAACAATAAATTCTTGAATGCTTCGGCCATTGGGAGCGAGAAAGTTTGTATCTTTGTGGAATCAAATAGGAATAACCATTAACAATTGTATAGCACAATGAAATTAGTTGACCGGTTTTTCATTGATACTAATAAAATGCAATCACGAGGATATTGATGACAAGAAGCGCAAATAACTACGACGGCCGTATTGCCTACATTGATGTATTGCGCATCATCGCGTGTATGCTGGTGTGCCTGCATCATGGCGTGTGTATCCATTTGGGCATAAGCCGTCCTAATGTATTAACGGCGGCGACAGTGACAATGGTTGGTGGTGCCAATATCTTTCTGATGATTTCAGGTGCCTTGCTACTCCCTGTGAAGCGCACATGGCGAGATTTCGTCTCACGTCGTGTCTCTCTAGTGGCTTGGCCGTTACTGGTATGGACTATCGTCTATCTTGCTGACGGTTTTATCCATGGTACCAAGACATGGTATGACTTGGCTATCCTGCCGCTGGTTCCAGCCAACAGCATCCTTTGGTACCTCTACATGATTATCATTGTGTACATTACCATGCCTGCTGTTAGCATTGTTATCAAAGCTGTGGGCCGACGCGGAGTTGAAGCATATCTGGTGTTGTGGATGTTGTCTGCGCTGATGCCCTATGAGCATGGTGTGATTCACTCGTTAACTCCTCCCCAACATCCGTTATCGTTTTTCAACAACTGTTATGGATATGTGATCTTGGGGTATTATTTGCGACACTGGCCCTTGCCGCTGTTCACATGGCGTCATGGTTGGTGGATCACAGCGTTGATGTTCTTTAGTATCGTCTGTATACCATTATTTGAATTTACAATGCAACCTTCACTGTCGTGGAACGACCACGTGGAGGCTGTAAACAATAATGTGAGCATTAACGGCGTGATGATGTCAATCCTGATTTTTACCGTTATACAGAAAATATTCGGAGAGTCATATCCGCCAAAGGCTCGTTGGTCCAATATGTTGGTAACGATGAGCAAGTGCACATTTGGCATATACTTGTCCCATTGGCTATTGTTGGAGCGAGTGTGTGTGCCTGTGTTGTGCGGTCTTATAGTTGGATATGTGGCACCGGGCCTTGGTGCTGATTTAATTATCAGTTTATCACTGGCAATCGTGACATTCCTGTTGAGTCTGCTTCTTTCATGGCTGATCTTGCAGTTGCCATTCAGTCGCCGCATCATAGGCCGATGATTGATTGAGATTCATTTGTAAGTTCTGATCTATTGATAATCAGTATTGTAACAAGCATGTTTGACTATTGAAAGAAATATTCCATTAACATTATTATATCATCATGACAAAATTAGTTGACAGATTTTTGAAGTATGTGACGTTCGACACCCAGAGTGACGAACTCACCAACCTGACGCCTTCAACTCCTGGGCAGATGGTTTTTGCTAAGGAATTGGAAAAAGAACTGCATGAAATGGGCTTGAGTGATATTTCACTCGATGACAACGGATATCTGTTCGCCACCTTGCCCGCTAACACCGATGCTCAGGTGCCCACCATCGGTTTTATTGCCCACATGGACACTGCCCCCGACATGAGTGGCCATGATGTGAAGCCGCGCATTGTCAAGTATGAGGGAGGACCCATCGTTTTGAGCGAGGAGCCTCGCATTGTCTTGGATCCGCAGCAGTTCCCTGAAATGAATGACTACATGAGGCAGGAATTCATTGTCACCAGTGGTGATACTCTGCTTGGCGCAGATGACAAAGCCGGTATTGCGGAGATTCTGAGTGCTATTGAATGGCTTCAGGAACATCCCGAGGTGAAACACGGTAACATTCGCGTGGGGTTCAACCCCGATGAAGAGATTGGCCTTGGTGCACACCACTTTGATGTTGAGAAGTTCGGTTGTGACTGGGCATACACTATGGATGGTGGTGCCGTGGGCGAACTGGAGTACGAAAACTTCAATGCTGCCAGTGCCAAGATTACCTTCAAGGGCTTGAATGTGCACCCGGGTGCTGCCAAGCACAAAATGCTGAACTCGATGCGTGTGGCCATACAGTTCGCATCCATGTTGCCACGCTGGGAAACTCCAGAACACACCGAGGGTTACGAAGGTTTCTATCACCTTATCAGCATGCAGGGTAGTGTAGAGCAGACCACTTTGAGCTACATCATTCGTGACCACGATCGTGCACGTTTTGAGAGCCGCAAGCGTGAGATTGAGCACTTGTGCAATAAGATAAACAGCGAATTCCCCGATTGCGCTACTTGCGAAATCAAGGACCAATACTACAACATGCGCGAGAAGATTGAGCCTGTGATGAACATCATCGACATTGCCAAGCAGGCTATGGAGAATGCAGGAGTCACCCCAAAAGTACAACCCATCCGCGGAGGAACTGACGGTGCACAACTCTCGTTCAAGAACCTGCCTTGTCCTAATATCTTCGCTGGCGGTATGAACATGCATGGCCGTTTTGAGTATGTCCCCATCCCTTCGATGGAGAAGGCCATGATGACCATAGTTGAAATTTGCAAGCTGGTGGTCAAGTAGGGAGAATACCACTAATTGTTGGCAATTAGCGGTATATGATATTTCGAGAATAAAAAAGCGTCAAATAATTTGGCGGGTATAGAAAAAAGCTATACCTTTGCACCGCTTTTTGGGAGATTCGCTAGCTCAGCAGGTAGAGCACATCCCTTTTAAGGATGGGGTCGTGGGTTCGAGCCCCACGCGAATCACAGAGTAGGACAGGACGTGACTCATTGTGAGTTGCGTCTTGTTTGTTTTTTATGAATGTATAAAGAGAGTCCCAAAAGTCTTTATTGCACTTTTGGGACTCAGTAATCTTTCTTTGAGTGCTCTATCGGATAATATTAAAGATGATGTCGATGACAGAGTTGATGTCTGCAATATTGACCTCATTGTCCTCGTTCACATCTGAACGGCCTTCAGACTTGTCTTCACCGCCCAGAATGATGTCGATTAGGGCATTCACGTCAGCGATGTTAACCTCGCCGTCACCATTGACGTCACCCTTGATGGGTTTGGGGGGGGTGTCGGTGAATACATATTCATCAAGGAATGGCATGCGACGACGGAGCCAGTCTTCCACATAGTCCATCTCATTGCTCAAGTCGAGGACCTTATAGCCCAGATCGGAGTTCCTGCTCCACCGAAGTTCTTCGCGTGCGGCAGCACCACAATTCTCCAGGTTATCGATGGCAGAGCGATAACGGTTAACAAGGCTATCGGTGTTAAGTGTGGTCTCACGGAGCTCCCAGTAACGATTAATGATCTCGGAGCGATAAGTCGCGTTCTGCATCATGTGCAGCATTGGCAGATGGGATACCCAGTCCATCAATCGTTCAGGTTTAATCTTCTCGGGATCGTTTGCAGTTGGAGAATAGTCTTGACCAAGGGTGACATCTAAATCCCAAGGCACCATAGTGAGTCTGCGATTGTCATTCAAGTCATAGCAGGCATAGTAGAGGTTCGCAGCATCGTTGTCCAAGGCTTGGATTGTCGCGATGAAGATGTAATAGTCTTCCATGACAGGCATGTCAAAGTAGTCTGCAATGCTGTCGTTGTACACGGTTTCATCGTTGTCTGCGCGCTTGGCAAACCAAACAGCATCGGCAAGAGGATACCAGTTTGATCTTTTAATCTCATCAAAGTCAGGATATTTAACTTCGAAGCCATCCCAATATCTGCTATTGAGAATAAGAGTCTTAGGCTCACTCATTGTTACAGTGCGTGACCAAGTGTAAGCATTCCATAATGCACCATTAGTGGTATTGGTCTCCTCATCGTAGCGCTTGAGTTTTAATTGCTTGCGGTCAATTGGTTCGCACATATTGTAGATGCCAGCATATTCGCCGTTAAGCAGTACTTCTACCATCTGGCCACGGGAGCCATTGCGGACATTGGCCAAGGTGTCACTGTACCATGGACGACGTGCCATGTCAAGCCACAAGTCGGCGCTCACTCTATTGCGAACACGAAGGAAATCCTGTTGTCCGGCGTCCAGAATCCAGCAGTTGTCATTGCGCAGACCGAAGAAACGATGGTTTTCTTTGGTGCTATCCTCGGGGTTGACAAACTTGATGCGGTAGTTGCGTTTGTTCTTGGGGCGCGCGTTGGTGTTGCTTCCGCGCCATTTGAGTTTGGCCATCAAGGGTTCGGCATAGGCCGAATCGGGCTCATTGACGGTAACTGTGCCATATTGGTAGTAATCGCCGAATGTGCCTTCCAACTCAACTACGGGCAGCCATGTGAAAGTAATGTTGCCTGTAATCAGACTGTCACCCACATAGGCAGTGACAGTGTAGTCTTTACCGCCCTCAACAGCGGCAAACACTACGGTATCGCCGTTAGCGACAGATAAACCGTCGATGGCGAAGTCATTCAGGGAATCAGGATAATTGACTGTCGCGGTGAAGTCATTGCCGAAATTGGATTTCGGAATGCTGCACAACCAGATGTGGTATCGGTTGTCCTGAACAGCCTTGTGCCCACCGATGTTGATAGACTGCGCCCAAGAAATGGCACTCATCAACACCAATGTTGAAATCATAAGTATTCTATGTCGCATATTAATAATAAATTGATTATGTTTCAAAATTCGGCCGCAAAGTTAGTAAAAAAGTTTGTATGCTATTCATTATATTTCGTGTTTTCAATGATTTTTTGGGTAATTTAGTTGATTTTTATCTCTTTTTGAGTCACTTGGTTAAGTACACTTTATCGTTTTGGCTTATAAAAACTTAACTTTGGTTGAGAGGTGAATTATTTTGTCATCAGATTTTTGTTTTTTTTGTTCTCTATTTGATAAAAATGAAGTAATTTTGCTCTCTCTTATTACGTAACTTGAAATCTTCTCGATAGCAATGAAAATATTCACAAATGATGGGTTGCGGCGAATTGGCGACCGGACTGTGGAAAAAGAAAATATCATGATGCTCGACCTCATTGAGCGCGCGGCTTCATCCGTCTCCTATGAACTGATTTCGCGTTGGAGAACATCCAAGCGTTTTGTGTTCTTTGCAGGACCTGGCGATAATGGCGCTGATGCGCTTGCTGTGGCGCGCATGATGTATGAGCAGGGCTACCGCCCCGAGGTTTATCTATTCAACATCAAGTCAGCTCAGCTGTCGCCATGTTGTTTGGCTAACCGTGACCGCCTGTTGTCAACAGTGGGCGAGGATATTAACTTCGTTGAGGTGATTCAGACCTTTGATCCGCCTGAACTTGATGAGAACGATGTGGTTGTTGACGGCATCTTCGGCAATGGACTGAGAACTCCGTTGAAGGGCGGCTATACCTCACTGGTCCAATATATTAACTCCAGTGGTGCCTACGTGGTTTCCATTGACATCCCGTCTGGAATGTTCGGTGAGTGGAACGTCGGTAATGACCGTCGCAATATCATTCATGCTAACTTGACGCTGACCTATCAAAGCAAGCGGCTTGCATTTTACTTTGCCGAGAATGCCGACTGTGTGGGCGAGTGCAAAGTGTTGGACATCGAAATGGACCGCGAGAGTATGGCACGCACGCCGACCGATTTTTACCTGATTGAGCGTGATGATGTGCATGAGGTAATGCGGCCCCGCAATCCGTTTATCAGCAAGTATGATAATGGCACGTTGTTGCTCATTGCAGGCAGCTATGGCATGATGGGCGCGGCTGTGTTAGCCGCTAAAGCAGCATTGCGAACCGGTGCGGGCTTGGTGACTGTTCATGCCCCGCGTTGTGGTTATCAGGTTTTGCAGACAGCAGTTCCTGAGGCTCTTTTTGAGCCTGATCGCAACGAGATTGTGACCTCATCGATAGACCTTCGTCACCCATATAGTGTTGTGGCGTTAGGACCTGGGATGGGCGTGAACGATGAAACACTTGAAGCTGTCCATCAATTTATTATGAACTTTAGGCGCCCATGTCTATTGGATGCTGATGCCCTCAACTGCATCGCTCGTCGTCCCATGTTGCTCAAGAGCATCCCACCGCGTTCTATCATAACGCCTCATGCCATTGAGTTTGACCGCCTTTTCGGAGAGCATAACACCGATGAAGAGCGTCTCAAGAAGGCCATCGATGTGTCCAAACTTTATAAGATTACAATTGTGCTCAAGGGACATTACACCATGACGGTGCGCCCCGACAGTAAGGTATATGTAAACAGTAGTGGCAATGCCGGCATGGCGACCCCCGGCAGCGGTGATGTCTTGACGGGCGTAATCTCGGCGCTCATCGCACAGAATTATGCGGCCGATTGGTCTGTTGTTTTAGGCGTATATCTGCATGGATTGGCGGGTGACCTTGCCGCCCAGGAGCATGGCACTTATGGCATGATTGCAGGAGATATCGTTAATCACTTGGGAAAAGCAATCATTGAGGTGATGAAGTAAAACTAAGGAAGGAACATCTTGTGATATAATATTAAAGGTTGATAATCAATTGATTATCAACCTTTAATGGTACCTGAAGTGGGACTTGAACCCACACGGCCGCAATGGCCAAGGGATTTTAAGTCCCTCGTGTCTACCGATTCCACCATTCAGGCATTCGGTTCGGATTCGGCTGCAAAGATACTACTTTTTATCAAAATAACGGGCATTTGCCGTTTTTTTTCATTTTGTCTCGTCACAAATGTCGGTCTGGGCGTTGTCTGCATCAGGCAAATCCAGTAGAGGAATGTCGTTTGCCTGTTGCTGGATGTCCTGTATTGCTTTGATTGCTGACCAAACTTTGGTAAAGCTGGTATCGGCTTTTGGGATAAAGCCGCTCTTGCCAATTCTTGCCAGTCTCTTGAGTGTATCATTCAATGTGAAGTCGTCGGGGTCAAAGGCGGGTTGGAAGGCATATTCCTCTTTGTCGCCATTGTCCTGACTAACCCGGTTGAGCAATCCTGCTTGCTGCAGATTGCTCAGCAATCGATCGGCCAATGTCCCGGGTATGTCATAGTTGTGGATGATATCACGGCGTGTCAACAATCCGTTTTGCGATTTGAAGCGCTTGACAGCTTGGGTGAGCACAGCAATTGCGAGATTGTTTGTGTAGCTTTGGGACATCTCTTTGGCCTTGTCCCGATAGGCAAAGCTGTCAAAATTCTGCCAGGCATAAGTGAGTACCACACCTGCGAGTGCAATGAGCCATGACAATTGCAGCCATATCAGCAGCAATGGAAGAAAAGCAAAACTACCATAGATGGCATTGTATTTTGAAACATAGACCTGGCCTGTGACGAAAAGCCATTGTACTACTTGAAAAAGCGTGCCACACAACACTCCGGAAAACAATGCTCCCTTAAATTTGACCTTGGTGTTTGGAACCAGATAATAGGCAGCAGTAAATATAATCCATGATATGATGGTGGGCATGAAGGTCAGCAAACGGTGCTTCATGGGTGACAAGGCGTTGAACTCGAACATGCGTTGCACCGCATCGCTCATGAAGATGGTAATACCGGCCGAGCAAACCATGAGCAACGGCAACAGCAGGAACAGTGCTGTATAGTCGGTGAGTTTGCGGCGAAAAGAACGCTTGGTGGTAATACTCCACACATGATTAAAAGTGTCCTCGACATTGCTCATCAGCGAGATAAGTGTCCACAGTAGAAAAACCACACCGATGCCGATAAACGCCCCCTGCGAAGCCTGGGACAGATAATTGTCAACATAGTTGAGAGCCGTTTCCAGCGCCTGCTGTTGTGCAGGGAAGTAGCGGAACAGCTGCGTTTGCATCAGATT
>Ga0310694_10001631_pt1 | contig 24820 bp, 19 predicted proteins | sample 174DNAGHGhighgp2_FD_203884 | JGI IMG/M metagenome (GOLD analysis project Ga0310694, IMG submission 203884) | Sheep rumen microbial communities from Palmerston North, Manawatu-Wanganui, New Zealand - 1742 DNA GHGhigh gp2 (v2) (version 2) | ecosystem: Host-associated > Mammals > Digestive system...
ATGAACAATTAGTAGATGCACAAGCACAAGTTGATCTAAGTAATGGTCATATTGATTCTGAAGGTGTTCATAAATATATTGAAGAGCATCCTGAAGAAGAAGAATATAATTTCTTGGTAGTCTACGAAACATTAGGTAATACTGCATTAAAGTTAAATGGTCCTGTTAATACTTACTTTACACTTGATTTTATTTGTGAAGGAAATACAAATGATGAAACAGCACCAACATATATTCATATTCACAAAGCGGGATTACGTGCAGAAAAGAGTTTATATTTTAATAATTCATTAAATGCAGTTGATTTAACATTTAATGTAATTGAAACTGAAGATGATTTTATCGTTTTAGATTAATGAAAGGAGTTATTTATGAATAACATTGAACTAGAACAAAAAATATTAGAGATTATTAGTCAAGATAATTATTTTGATATGGTAATTATGGCTAATGAATTCGAACCAGAATATAAAAAATCTGATTTCTATAAACAAACTAAAAAACCTTTAAAAGAAGTTATAAAAGAAGCAAAAATTTATTATTCTTTACAACTTAAAGATTTAGGTAAGCATTTACAACAACTTATTAATGGTTTATCCGTAGAAAAATTAAGTATGGTTTTAGACCAAATGGGTACATTATTTACCCAAGAAAATAATGACATTATGAACAGTCTTGAGGTGTTTAAAGATCTACAAGACTAGAGGTAGATAGATGGCTGAAAAAATTGAACTTGAACTTAATCTAAAGAATAATCTTGAAGGTTTAAAAGACCAGGTTAAGAATACCAAAGGATTAAGTGACGATCAAGCTGCAAAAGTAAATAAGGGACTAGAAGTCGCTACTAAAGCTTTCAATTCAAAAGATTGAAATACCTTTATTGGCGCTTTTAATGATGTTGTAAAAATTGTCTCAAAAAATCTTGCCTCTGCTAGCACAGCCTCGGCAGAGTTAAAGAAGGCTTTAGATTTAAAGCAAAAAGCAGTAGAAAACTTGTCTAAAGCTCAAGCTACTAGAGATACATTAAAAAGTAGATATACATCTGACAATAAATTAGAAAAATCTGCTGGTCAGAATTTTTATGCTAATTGATTAAAAGAAGCAAACACTTCAATAAAAAGTAGTAATAATCAAACACTTGGTTTAGAAGAAGTTACAAAACGTTGAGCTGACAATGTTACAAAATACTTAGAACAAAGTGGTAAAAAATTAGCCCAATTAACTAATGCAGAAGCACAAACTTTAGGTTTCGGTGGAAGACAAGACCTCTTTACTGCAAACAAATATTTTAAGGCCCAACAATCCTATGAAGCTTCTGGTTTAGAAGAGATTGCTAAACAAGACAAAGCAATTGCTGGATATAATAATGAAATTGCATCTGCAGATAGTGAAATTAAACGTTTACAAGATGCTAGTGGAACTAGTGCAGATGGAGTTACTAAACTTTATAATGCCATTATTGAGCTAGGTAAAACCGCAAATGAAAACGTCTCCAAAATGAGAGGTGCCGAAAGAAGAGAGAGTGGTGGTACACCAGCTCCTTCTGGCCTACCAATTTCTGACACATCTCTTCAAAACCAATCTACTGGTACTTCCAGTCCATTTGCTAAGGCCTTTAAACAATTTACATTATATGCAATCGCATTGCGTACAATTAAAAAAGCTCTGCGTGAAGCTGCAAAAACTATAAAAGAATTAGATAGAGCTTTAACTGAACAAGCCATGGTTACAGGTTTAACACGTAAACAAACCTATGGTTTATTAAAAGACTATCAAAATATGGCCTCTCGTCTTGGTTCAACAACTAAAGAAGTATCAAGTACAATGACCCAATTCTTACGTCAAGGTCGTAGTATTAATGAGTCTTTAAAATTAACTGAAGCTGCAGTTTCTGCCGCGAAAGTCGCGGGTATTAGTTCTGCAGATTCTATTAACTATTTGACTACTGCCATTAATGGTTTCCGTTTGTCTGCAAACGATGCCATGAAGGTTTCAGATAAATTCGCCGCAGTTGCCGCGACAGCTGCGACTTCATACGAAGAAATTGCTATTGCCTTAAGTAAGGTTGCTGCACAAGCAAACTTAGCAGGTATGTCAATTGACTATACAACTGCCCTTTTAACTAAAGGTATTGAAACCACACGAGAAGCTCCAGAAACAATTGGTACTGCTTTAAAAACTGTTATTGCACGTATGCGTGAATTAACAGACTATGGTGAAACTTTAGAGGGTGATACAAATATTAATAATGTTGAGTCTCAATTAGCATATATTGGTATTCAACTTCGTGATAACAATGGTGAATTACGTTCAACTGAAGATGTTTTAAATGATCTCGGTAAACAATGAGATAAATTAAATGCTAACCAACAAGCGGCGGTTGCAAAAGCTCTCGCTGGTACTCGTCAACAATCACGTTTAATTGCTATGATGCAAGACTATGAACGTGTTACAGAATTACAACAAATTGCTGAACGTTCATCTGGTGCAACAATGGCTCAAATGGCGACATACATGGAAGGTATGGATGCTGCATTAAATAAGGTGAGTGTTGCATGAGAAAAAATTGTTAGCACAATTTCTAATAGTGATGTTATTATCGGTATTATTGATACAGTTTCCTTCTTAATGGAAAGTATTAATGGTATTCTATCCAATACCGTCGGAATGGTAACTACTGTAACAATTTTAAGTGTTCTTGGTTTATCTATTCTTGGTAATAAAATGAAAGAATTTGCTCTTGCCCGTCAACAACAACAATTGATGAAGCAAGAACAAAAAATGCGTCGTGAAGATAACATCCTTAGACAAAAGAATCATATTTTGGCTTTAAAAGACCTTGTAACTAAAAAACAAGGTTTAATTACAACATATGAAGAAGCAAAAGCAAATACTAAATCACAAGCAGAAAAAGCCAAATATGACGAATTAATTAAAAAAGAACAAGCTGAAATTAATAAATTACAAACAGAAACAATACCATATGAAGAAACAAAGTTAGGTTATCTTGAAGAAGAAAATAAACTTCTTACTGATCAATCTAATATTACAACAAAATTATTAAGTGGTTTTACAGGTTTAGCAACGCCAATCTTAATGGCAATTTCTTTATTTAAAACTTTAGGTACTATCATGACGTCTGTTCATGCTAAACGTAAAGCTTATAATCGAGATGAAATAAAAGATGACGCTAAAAAATTACCAGGTAAGACTTCGAATGCTGCGGCAGAAATTATTGGCCAATTAGGTGTTTATGGTATTCCAATTGCCTTAGCAGTTGCGGCAGCACTTGGTGCAGCAATTATGGGCATTAGTTATGTAATCTCTAGTAATGCTAATAATGCCAACAATACAGCAAAAGATGTTAATAAATTATCTAAACAAATTTATGATTTAAATAAGAAAACTACTGAATTAGACTCTGTTATTGATAAATTTGAAGCAATTGATAATAAAGTTTTAAAAACGAATAAAGATCTTCAAGAAATGCAAGAATTGCTTGCTTCGGCGGCAGATTCATTATCAGATGAAGAAAAAGAAGCATTTAAGAGTTTTTCTTCATTAAAAGCGCAAAAAGAGTATCTTGAAAGTGTAAGGGATGATGCTGCAGGTAATTTAAATTCTGCCCGTGAAAAGCAACGTCAACGTATTCGTCGACTTCGTAATAACGGTGGAACAGAATGGAATAATTTTTTAACTGGTACAGATACAGAAATTATTCAAGCAAGAGATGCAATGTATGCATTAAATAATAGTACTTTATACAATTACATTGATAATCTTAAACAAGCAAACCAATTAACAAATGAAGCAGCAACCACTACAGAAAAATTTGTACAAGCCCTTTTAGATGAAACTGATGCTGCAAAAGCTGCGGCTTTAATGGACGACCCTGCTCAAATTGAAGCTTATGTCGATGCAATTAAAGATTTAACTATTTCAGTTAAAAATGCAGAAGGAGAATGGAAGAGTCAAAATGCAACATCTATTCTTACTTCTGATGATAGTAGTATTCATGATAGAGTACGTGCTTTTAAAGAATTACGTAGTGCAGTCGAAAGTCTAGGTGATCCAGAAATTGCTAAAGCTTTTGAATCTGCTTATTCAGAATGGGCAGCATTTGCTGATAATATGTCAGATGATGCCTATAAGTATTTAGACTCAATTAGTGCTTCAATTGATTCAGTTAATGAATTGGGAGATGCAATTCAAAAATTAGGTTATAATACATCAGAAGCTACAAGTAAACTTAATGCTTTATTTAGTTCCTTAAATGGAAGTGGTAATTTAAAAAATGCTATCACAGATATATTTAATATATCTACTACAAGTGAAGAATTCAATGATATTTTAAATGCCTTTGATAAAGCATTTGGTACTACAGTTCTTAATATGGGTCAAAATGTTGATAAATTAAGAAACTCTATTGATTCTTTGTATGAAAAAGCATCAAAATGAGGAGAAATGTCTGAAACAGACAGAACTTCATTTTTATCAGAACATGCAGATTTATTTAAAGGAGACACTGGAGCTCAATTATTAAAGGCTTTTGAAAGTGGTAATTACAATGCAATACATGCTGCTCTATTACAAGATGAAGCATTATTACAACAACAAGAGCGTCTATTGGCAGATGTCAATCGACAATTAGATATAGAATATGCCCGTTCCGAAGCAAAACGTGATTATGCTTACATTCGTGAACTTGAGGCTTATAAAAAACAATTGCAAGATGTTAATAAGTTATTCTTAGCATCACTAAAACAACGCTACGAACAACAACAAGAACAACTTGATGCATATAAAGATTATTTACAAAAAGAAACTGATGCCCTTACTGATGCTTTAGAAAAACGTAAGCAGGCATATCAAGATTATTTTGATGCTATTAATAAAGAAGAAGAAGCCAATGATTATGAAGAAAAGGCTAGATTACTAGTTGCGAATATTTCAAAACTTGGTTCTTCTATGAATGCCGATGCAGCAGCAAAACGTGCTGATTTAGCGCAACAATTAAATGAACTTGAAAAAGAACGTCTTAAAGAATTGCGTCAACAAGCACAAGAAGCTATGATTAAGAGTATTGAAGATGAAGTTACAAAAATTAATGACAATCTTGAAAAGCTCTTAAACAATGAACAAGCATTATTAACTGCCATGACTAATGATGCTAAAAATCCAAGCGCGATGATTGCTTCACTATTAAGTGCGCAATTTGCTAGTGGTAATAATACTGAACTTGGTATGCAAAACTATTTACAACAAATGCAAGCAACATTTGCGGCAATTATGCCTAATGTTGATTGAAGTAATATTGATGTTGAACGTCAAGGCGATAGTTTAATTCTCAATATTATGGGCAGACAAGTTCAACTAAATGATGGTGAACAACAAACAATCTATGATGCGATTCAAACCGCATTAAGACAATTAGGATACAACTAGGAGGTAGTCAAAATGGTAAGTAAAGATCAAGTAACTTTAACAAACCCATCTGATCGTACTATTGCAGAACGTAATAAATTTGCCGATCAACTAGATGATTTTACTACTTTTAGTTGGGGCAATATTGAAGATATGTTTGTTGAATTTGGCGCATTTATTATTAATGAAACAAAAGGAAGTCTCAAAATGTATAATGGGGCTTCCTTCTCTAATACATATACAAAACAACAATTCCAAGATGGTTATACTAATTTAGCTGGTGTTACTTTTAATACTCAACAAATTAGTTTTAATATCGGTGTCTATTGGATATCAATTGAAGATTATCGTGTATTAATGAATGTTTTACATCCTTATGCGGTTGGCATGTTAGGATTTAGTTTTGATAAAAAATATGGTTATAGATGTAAATTATCTAATATTAAAGATTCAACTAGATATGTATTAGGTAAAGAAGGGACTTCAACTGAATCTGCTACATCTCCAAAGTTAAAACGTACTCATAAAATTGGAGGTGACAGTGAAGGATATAGATATTATACTGAACTTCAGTTAACTTTTGATGTCTTAGGCGCGCAATGCGCACGTCAAAGAGAACCTTTTATTGCTGAGTTCGATACACAAGGATATATTAGTAATACTTATAATTACAATAATAAAAAGTGGTCTTGAAATGGTTGACCATCAGATTTAGATTTTCCAGTAACTATTCACTGTAATGATATATATGCTTATCAATCTGAAGTAACCGATTCACATCGATTAGTAGCTTGAGGTTTAATTCAAACTCGCATCAATAATGAATGACATAATATAACCGAACCAATTAAAATGTTTGAAATTAACTTTAAGAACTTACAAGCAGCTCCAACTGAAAATGATGATAGTAATGCTACTAAAATTTCTTTAACTTATGATTCAGAACAAGGTCTTGTTTATTGAGATTTAGGATCTAAAAAACAAATTTTAAGTTTATTATCAATTAATCAAGATGGCAAACGCTTTATTGGGGCGTTAAATGCTTATCGTTTTTATTGACCTGGGAGATTAAATTATCCAGAGGCAGAGAATGGTGATTATCGTTTTAGCATTCGATTAGATACTATTGATAATAATCTAAAAGTTACAAGCGCGACTTGTGAAATGTCAGCGCGCACTAATGTATTATAGGAGGAGAAAATTATGGATAAGTTTAAACAATATAAATCATATTCTACTACTTATACTGTAACTCCTGATAGTATTGCAGAAGAACTTTTAACTATTTATCAAAAAGATTGAAATGATATTATGTATGGTGAAGGTGCATTAGATATTATTGCACATACTAATATTGATAATTTTAATGTAACTCCAGATGGTTTTGTTGGTGCACTATATTTTTTAAATACTAAATTAGATGCAGTGCGCAAAACAATTTCATTCTGAGATGCTTATCAAATTAGAGAAACCGTTGATGATAAAGAACAATTTTTAGGTCAATTAGCGGCAATGCCTGTTAATTCGTCTATTGTTAGTAATTTACGTGTTCCTTTTACATGAATTGATAAAGCATCTAATCAACCACAAACAATTTATCAAGGCGACTTATTTATTAAAGATTACAATAATAGGGTACATTTAATTAGGGGTATCAGTCAAGGCTCTTATCAACCCCAAACAAATTGAACGCCTTCAACAACTGGTAGCTCTACCTATACTTTAACTTATTTCTATACAGAAAAACCAGACAGTTCTGTTCAAACAGAATTAAAAATTCCAAATGCTCAACCTGCTGGTTATAATTATCAAGTTGATTTAACTACTTCTCAACGTACAAGCCCAACAACTTGAACTACAATCACAGTAGATTCTAAAACTATTGCGCCTGTTGTAAAATATTATACAGTAGATCATGAACAAGTATTTCTAGACCAAGCTTATAGTCTCGACAATACTCGTATTGTTTGTGAAAATACAACTACAATTACACTCAAGTGCGAGGTAAAATAGTATGAAATTTTATACTCTTTATACACTTGAAGAAGAACAATTAATTAAAAAATACATTAAAGAGTTAAATAATTCTATTAATGCTATTATGCATTTTATAGATACTTTTAATCCTAATTATAAATTATTAAATACTCCAGCATCAACTGGAAGAACTTATTTTACAAACGATCAGTTAGAAAGTCTTAATATATTAGACCAATCCAATTCTACAATTAATCCTGCGGCAATGAGACCACACTATGTTATTAACAATTCCTATGGTCATAATTACACAATCGCAGGTACGGGTGAACTTGTTCCCCAAGGATATGCTGTGCGTCATGATGGTTATAATTCAGATGGTAGTACAGAATATTCTATTGTCTCATTAGCTAGCTCTGGGACATTTTATGTTATTCAGGATTTTATCATTGATAGTTATAGTCCAACTGGTACAACTTGTAATATAACTTGACAGTTGCAAGACAATGCTACAGATAATTTCGGGCAAAAATATATATTTTCTTTAACGATTCCAGGTGCACGTTTTTATTATCATCAAGGAGCATCAGCGCTAAGTTTCGCGCAATTCTCAGAAGAGCCTCCTTACATTTATCCTGCATTTGGACAATCTCCTGCAAATGTTTTCATAGGAACTTCTACTAAGGGAATCTGAACTTCTTCATATTTACTTACGCATGAAGTGTATACTGAAACTTCCGTAAACAACTTACCAGTATTTGAAGATACTTTTGATGATACTACTGTTATGATTGAACAAACAAGAGTTGGCGAATATCCACAAAGTCGTTATACTATAAATACTAATATTAAAGATTTAAATAATCAATTAAGAATTAATTTTTATTAGAGAGGAGTGCTTATGGCAAAATTTAAATTAAGTTTAATTGTTCCCAACAATGATGACGCGTTTGATAAAGACAATCAAACGGAATTTTATTTGTCCTCTGTAATTACAGATTTTAATGACCAACAAAGTGAATATAAAAATAACAAAGAAAATATTAAAGATTTACAAGCAAGTGAACCTGAAGTCATAGAATCTGATTGAATTGATTATGAAATACCAGAAGGACCTGGTTATGATGGCGCTTTTGAGCTTCGAGAAGAGGGAGAAGGAGAGTTAAATTTTCCTGTAGATGCAGTTCATTACCAATGTATTTGTCACATTAGAGAATATGATGAAAATTGAGAATATGTACAGGATTATCCTTCAGAAGCGCCAGATGAAACTGTTTTAGATAATAATAATACTTTTACACAATGAGAATTTCCTGGTTCCAATTATTGAAGTTGTGGTTCTCTTGGCATTGATCAATCTGGTGTTTATTGAACAATTAATATTTTAGATGGTTATCGCTTTCTTGTTTTAGTTATCGATCAAATACAATATACTAAATTGAATACAATTCCTAAAACCCCATCTAAATATAAACTATCTCATACTACTTCTTATACTTATAATGAAAAATTATCTATACATAAAAATGGGCAACAAGAGCTAACTTTTAGTATGGATGACAAAGTTTTAATTGATAATGAATGGATTGAAAATCCTTTTGCTCGTATTTTACGTACTGGTGTTCAATTAGAACTACAAGATAAATATAATAATCGTAAATTATTTACTGTTAATAAGATTCAATATAATTTTAATAATGTTTCTATTGTTTATAATGTAACTTGTCAAGACTCTTTTACTTATCAACTAAATCGTCAAAATAGTGGCTATACTCTTTCTAATGATGAAAACTCTGAAGATTTTATTGGTGCTTTAAATATCGACAAGTGAGCAGAACGTATAGCAGAAGACTGCTATGTTTCTTATGAATACTTACCTTTAGCTAGAGGTCTATATCAAGATAATAATGGTGTTTTATGTACTTTCAATCCTCCTAGCAAAGAAACAGAATATCCAGTAGAAATGTCTTCTAATAATGTTTTTAAAATTATTAAACCAATTTACAATGAACATGATTATGAAGAATTTTATCAAGAATTTCCTTTTTCTACATCTGGTAGTAGTGCCAATGCTGCCTTAATTGCCGCGGCAGAACAATTAGGTCTTCAATTAAATGTGGTTGAAGGATTAGCTGAATACAATTCCGATACTGCGGCGCCAATTAAGTATGCTCGTTATTTCTTTTTCGGTCCAACAAAAAATCCAGATGTAAGTGGCTTAACTTATTCTCCTTTAAGAGATATACAAACATTTGGTTTAAGCTTTACAGGAGATTCGCTTACTACTGTCTTAAATGTGCAATCTACAACATGGAATGATCAAGAAATTGGTTTATTACCAACAGTTCCTCCATTCTTTAATGCATTATTTACAAATGCGCAATGGACTCAAACTGAATATTATCCTGGTTTCTTTATGGAGGCCGTTAAAGGTAAACAATATACAAGTGAAGATATAGGTAATATTTTAAACTTATCATATGATGAAACTGCAAATTATTATTATACTAATTGGGTGGTAACAATAGATAATCAACAATACTGGGCTTTAAATTTTAAAAGTACTGCAGATATTAAATGACCATATTATTATGATTTAATACGTTTTTATTGAGAAGATAAAACATATTATACTTCTTTTTTACCACTTACAGCAACAAGCGGTTTAATTACCCCATATCAAAGTAATGATTTAATTTTATTAGGTTATGATAATCCAGAGACTCATAATTGAAAAACCTATCAACAAGACCAATTAATTGATATGGATGTTAATATAAGCTCTGGAAACTGATTTATTTTAGTTAAAAAGACAACTAACGATGATACTCTTTATATTCATGATTTATACTTTACTATTGGTCGTAATTACTCTAAAGATGAAATTGATTTTGCGGCAATTGCAGAAGAATGTCCATGGTTAGAAAATAAATTAATGGACTTCTCTTATTTCGTACGTCAAGGTATTTTATCTAAATATGAATATGACAGTTTAATGGATTGACTCCTTAATAAACTTCGTATTATTAATGGCCGTTTAATTTGTTTTGCTCAGTCTTATTATTGGGCACTACATGAGCGTACTAAAATTCTAGCTAAAATAGAACAAAATGCTGACACTATTGGCGCCACCTTCTATTCAGAAGTAGTTGACCCATATACAAAAACAGGTATGATTAGTTCTAATATAAGTACTTTTGTTGAGACTTATCATGAACTATTTGAAGTCGATCATTCAGATGATGAAAATCATAGTATTTTAAATCTCAACAGTACCATTGCTGACCGTTTCAATAAGTATTTCTCTGCTAATCAACGTTTCTTGAAACATATATATAATTTCCGCGAATATTTCAATGCTAAAAATATTTATGCCGCAGGCAGTAATACGAAATTAGATGATGTTAAATATGTATTAACTGTGGCAGATGATGTTCCAGTAGAATTTCTTATTAGTTTTGATGGAACTATTAATTGAAAACGTTTAACCAGTGATAGCTCTATTATTTATAAACCTTCTACTGCTCCGAGTGAAGAACCTTTAAAGGGCGCTTTCACAGTCATGCCATTATACAAATTCAATGATGGAAAGTATTTCCTTCAAAAAATACCAGATCAATCAAACTATAAGGAATTTTATACTCCTCAAATTGCTGCAGGAGAACTTCGAACAATTGAGAGTACTGGTCATGTTTATAATCCTAATAATCTTTATTATCTTACTTTAACACAATATGAAGATTATTTTGGCAGTCCTATTGAAGATAGGATATTAAATATAGGTGATACTGACTATGTACGCCTATCACGACAAGAAATTGTAAAGATTTTCTTATCTCAAAAAGTTGCACAAGACCCTCAAGAAGAGTTCTTTTATGTCAGAGATACAGAATTAAAGGTACCTTTTGAATGAGTACGTACTGACTTTAATACTTTTAAATATGTACCGATCTCAGGTTGACCAGCACTTTCTACATTAGTGAATATCAATCCTGATTTTAATCCCACAAAGATTTCCGATTCAGTTAAAAAAACTGCCTGAGAATTATATAAGAATTTAACTCCTATTGATCAATTATACATTTATGATTATAATATTGTTTACAACACTAAAAATGATGAAAACAATAAAATTACTTATACTTGGAATTTATTAGATGAACATGGTTCTCCATATTCCTATAAAAATGGTAATTACTATCATACTATTTCTAATGCAGACGAAGAAAATATAGAAGAGCAAGTAAGTTTTGCCGATTTATACAAAAAATGATACTCAGTTCCATATGCTAATTATGGACAAGGAGTAGAAAATTTAATTGTTGCGGCAGCAAATGACACTACCTCTTCTACAAGACAAATTCAATATTGAGTTGATGAAACTGTAAGTGCAAAAAAAGCAAAATATTTTGTTCACTACCAAGATACCAATGAAAAAGGATGAGCAATTGCCGGAGGCATATTATTCTCTTTATTCTCTTCTTTAGTTATTCCAGGCTCAGGTGGTACCTGTTTCGTTTCAGGTATTGTTGGAAGTATTATTGGAATGGCGCATGAATTTGCACACTGAGGTAAGAAACAGAATATTGATTATAGCATGTCTTATTATGATGCTGACCCCGGAGTTACAAAATGAAAAGACATTGAAGAAATTAAAGTTGAATTACGCCCTGCAAAATCTCCTCAAGAACTTGGATATTTACATTATTATATAGGCGATTCTCATTTAGTTAACTATGTAACGCGCGAAGATAGTGAATGAATGGTACATAGTTTAACTGAACAATGATGAAACAGTAGTTGATGGTCACATATTGATAATTCTAATAAGACACAATATAAACATTATATTAATTATTATAAATATATTGTTGCGACTTATAGTCAAGGTGCATATGTACACAATATTGTTGAAAACAATGAAAGTGATACTTTATTACACGATAGATTAGAGGATACTTTTAATCATTACTATACACCTTATTTTTATGATACAAATGGTCAGATTAAAACAAATACTCGCACTTGAGATCGAGATCTTTACTGGATTAAAAATAGATATGCCAGATTCTGTAAAAGAACCGATAAAATTAATCCTCAAGACCAATATATCTTTGTGCCAGTAGAGAATTTTACAGGTACTATCGGTACAGATATTGCTGAGCGTTTTGGCGCAATTAAATATTATCCATTAGTAGAATTAAAAGAACATGCTAATTTCCGCACTTTATTTACTGAAGAAGAACTAAAATCAGCAATTACATGAAGTGATGTATTAGCAAAAATGAATGAAGGCACAAGTAATGGATGGAGCGCATCCTTTACTGATAATACTTATGTTAAACTTCACATTACAAATGGAGATTCTTCTAAAGATAAAGAATGTTATGTGTTACATTTAGAACCATTTGAAAAATTAAAAGTATCTGATACTACAGCAACGTTATCTACACATAGTCCAAATTTATTTACTATTAACTGGCGTGAGGTTGAAGGACGAGTATATCATTGAGATAGTGATTGTGAATTAAAAAATAATGAAATTATTTTACATCCAATTGATACAAATCAATTTGTTTATATTCCAGAACAAGATGACTTATTAATTAAAGTTGCAGATGATTTGGACTTTGAAACAAAATATACTGATTGAACTAATAAGAACATTCATTGATATCATAAACCTGATATTAATAGTCGTACATATACTATTGCTCAAATTTTTGATTCGGAGTCTCCAGTAGACGCAAGATATTATTATACTGATAATAGTCAAATTAGCAGAGCAGAATATTATAATCAACCTACTGAAAACAAACCAGAATTTACTATTAAATTACGTAAATATGAAGTAGATGATGATGATCAAGTTCTTATCAATGATGTAGAAACTATTAAAGCAAAAACTTTTGAATTTGAAGATTTAATACATCCTTGTACAAAATCATTTCAAATGGATGGTAAAACGTTCTATATCACACGTACTGTCGTAAATACTTATAACATAGGTACGATGAGTAACGGTGATTTCTGATACAATTTCCATAATAGATTTGATTTTCCAAATATAGTAGAAAATGCTAAAATCATTGAAACTCAATTAACAATGGAATGAGAACAAGCATATACTGCTAGTCATTATTGTCAATGATTTATTCCACCATATTGACAAAGTAGTGCAGAAGGGGCACGTAATGCTTGACAATTTTCTGTATGACAAATAAATAAAGATGGTAAAATAATTCTTTCAAATCAATTTGTTCCTGAAGTAAATATATATAAATATCAAAATGAAACAGATTTAGACTTCTATTTATTTAATTACCATTATGGTAGTTATGATATGTGTGAAAAAGAAGAATACGAAATTGATCAAATTGATTGTTTAAAAAATAATCCAGCAATTTTAGACGCTATTAATCATATCTTCGATGGTATTTCACCAAATGCTCATGGTCGTTTTACAGTTCAAAAATACGGGCACGATTCATATTATTACTATAATGGTGGTGGTGTTGAACATAAAAATCTTCTTCGTATGATTGATTCTGGACAAAAAGTTTATACTCGTTATGACGGATTATATTGTATGCAATTATATCTATTATTAACACAGTATAGAGAGTTAATTACACCGCAATATGAAAGATATCTAAATGATAAGCTCTTATTATGGAAACAATTATATAGTCGCTATCCTGGTATTTTCCTAGAAAATACTTATTCTAATGCAAATGCCCGTTCATCACAACAATTGCTTGAAATGTCTAAATTAGCTTTCCAAGATTATACTTCACCAGAAAAACAATATAATATCACAGTAATTGATGCCGCGGCATTACAAGGGTATGAAGGACAAGAACTCCATATTGGAGATGGTATTCTTCTTAATACTTCTGATTATTATGATGCTGTAGATGAAACATACCGTGCATTAAATCAATATTTATTTATTAGCGATATGAGTTATAATTTAAGAACCGATACCGATATTTCGTTAACTGTAAACAATATTAAGTATCAAGATAAATTATTACAAAGTATTGTGAAATTGATCCGTTAATCTAATGGAGAAGTCATATAATTGACTTCTCCTTTTTTATACGTCATAATTTATATGATATAGTGAGGTAATATTTATGGCATTACATTGAGAACATATTAAAGGTTTTAATGGTGACGCGGCAACTGGTTCTTCTACTACTGCCGGAACCCTTTATACATATATTGAATATCAAAAAGGCCCTAAAAGCGCATCTCCTGTTAGTAGCGCAAATGAAGCTTTATTACCTAATATTTTAGTGTCATCTCAAAATATTCAAGGAGATGTTTATGAAAATGGCTCATTAAAATCGGGTGTTTATAGCTGCGGTCATATTGTTACAACTGATATAACTAATACTTTTAATAATAGTCAGCAATTTTTTAAACCTATTTTTATACATGACCATACTTCTTCATATGCTAATCAAGGAATTTGTTTATATAGATCAAATTATATTTATTCAGCAGACGGAATAGATCAATCTCAAATTGCTCGTCTTATACTAAGTAATAGTAGTGGTAGCGCTGGTGATACTTATTTAAATAATTTTCATAAAGATATCTGACTTATTAATGGTAATGATAACAATGCTAGTTTAACTGCTACAGTTCATTTGCATCAAGATTATGTTGAAATTGGCATAGAAGATTGGGCATCTCCATGTAATTTAAAAGTTTGAGGATCTACGACAATTAATGATTATTGTCAGGCTCTTTATTTTAATGCTGTCTCTGACGTCCGTGCAAAAGAGAATATTACACCTTTAACTCAAGATATGCTTGATATAGTTAATAAAATACAAGTATATACATTTAATTATAAATCTCATCCATCACAACGCTCTATCGGTTTAATTGCTCAAGATTTAAAAGATATTAACATTGATGGTTTCTCTCTGGTTGAAAATCCTGATGCCACTGGTGAAGACGGCAATTATATGTCAATTCATGAAAGTAAATTAGTATATATTCTTCTCGAAGCAGTTAAAGAACTCTCTGCTAAAGTAGATAAATTAGAAGAACAATTATATGGCAGCAAGTAAAGTTTATTATACAACACATCAACCAATTAGTGGGAATTTAATTATTGATGACGAAGTAACTCTCAGTTTAACTGCAGGTGACCCCAAAATAGTATTTCAAATGCCGCCTATTGTTAATGATACTTCTTGAGATCCAGGAGAATGAACATTAACTGGATCATATTATACTGAAGGTGGCACATGAGAATACATATCTTGATCTTATAGCACAACTTTTCACGGTTATGTGGCTAATGTTGATAAAGAAGCTGCTGCACGAGATATTGGATTTCGACATTATCGTCCGGATATTTATAGAAGTATTGGATCTTGTCCAGGATATAGTATTTGTAGACATCCAGTCACCATGATGTATTGTTTTAATTGAGCAGATATTATGGAAAATGGTTTAGTTTTTCCTAAAATTGGTGATGTAATTATTGAGGATATAGTTACTGGAGATGAAGAACCAAATGAGCCTCGTGCCCGTAGACATTGAACTATTTCTGGTATTACTGATGACGATCCAATAAAAGTGTATGTTATGCCAGTGAATGATAATAATTATATAAGTTTAGCTAATGGTTTGCGTGGACCAACAGGCCCTACAGGTCCAATTGGCCCAACTGGTCCTGCTGGTGCGTCAGACTTATATACTTATGCACAAGTAATGAATATTCTTAAGCAATAAAAAAGACCTCAATGAGGTCTTTTATTTATGTCCAAATGCCATGCCGACATCCATTCGATATACCTTAGCACCATAGTTGCCAATTAATATAGCTTCAGCAACGTCGTCACTTACATTAACATTATATTTTTGTTTTACAGTAGCAACAGATAATTTCTTTTCTTCTTGGCGTGTCTTACCGCAAGTACCGGCAAATTTTCTTCATACATTAGGGCTTACAACTTCGTATTTAATACCATATTCAGTACATAATTCTTCAATAATTCCCAACAACATAGCCAACACCTTATACGTCAATACAGCGCCATGTTGGTATTGTATGTCTTCCATTACGATGTAATCAGGTTTCCATTCTTTAATTACTATTTCTTCCACTAACTTCTTTGCCTTTACAAGTCTTTGGGCAAGAGTGCCAGTGAATGTATACAAATTAAAGAAACTTAATTTACCATCGTCTCAAATACTTAAACCAAACTTCTCTGTTGCTTGGTCAAACCCTATGACTCTTACATTGCCCTTTTCCGGCACGGCGATAGGATTTCTGAAGTTTACATCACTGCCGCAAACCGGGCATTCAAAACTAGTACGACGAAAATCGGCCATACTTACTTCAATGGTATGCCCTTTTTCACATTGAACAGTAATAATACTATTCATATTAGAATAGCCGTCAGCGCTAAGTAATTTATAACCTTTTGCTTCTACTTCTGCTTGGATTTGTTCTTTACTTAATTTCGCCATCTTTCTTCTTTTCCTTTAATTTTTCATCAACGATGGCTACTTTCATGATTAAATCGCTATCTAAAATCATTTTATTAATTTGATTATTGAGATCTCTAATCATGGCTTCTAATTCTTCTACTGATAAATCAGTGAGAGAGTTACGAAAATTAACGATATCTTGTCTTTCCATATTATTCTCCTCTACAATAATATTATATAAACTCTAGTCGACGAAAACGAATTTGCTTTTCTTTATAATTCCCGTCATACTACTACTGTAGAATAAGAATAGCAGTAACGATTACTGGAAAAGTCGTGGAGGTAACACTATTAATGGAAGGTGTAATCATTGGACTTATTGTTGCCGGCATTAACGTTGCTGTAACAACCATCATTGGGCTAGTTATTAATTCTTTATGAAGTAAACGTATAAAAGAAAAAGAGGAACTAGCCAAGTTACGTGAACAACAAAGAGAACAACACGAAAATCAACGTTGTGAAGTTATGAAGCAAACGATTCGTGAAGAAAGTCAAGCAATGGAAAGTCGTTTAGGGGAAAAGATTGAACGAGTTGATAAAGACTTAGACCTCATGAAAAAGACAATGCAAAAGGACGTTCGTCGTAGTTTACGCCAGGATGGAAATGCATTTGTTAAACGCGGCTATGCTTCAGATCTAGAAAAAACAGAATTTGATGAGCTTTACTGGGCTTATCATAATTTAGGTAAAAATGGCGTCGTTGATACATTACATGATCAAGTCATGAAGTTACCTACAGAACCAGAACAAAAATAAAGGAGATTTCTATGGATTGGATTACAACTGTTAACGGTTTAATCGCTCTCATTTCCGCTTTAGGTGGATTAATTGGTACAGGCATTTCTTTATTTTTCTTAATTAAAAACTTAATTAAGTCAAGAAAGAATGAAAAAGCCGAAGATAACTGGAATTTTATTAAACAAATTGCTTTAGCCGCTATGTCTTCAGCAGAAGAAAGTAGTAAGCAAGGTGCTGAAAAGAAAGAAATGGTTATCAATATGGTTAAAGACGGTTGTAAAGCCGCTGGTATCAATGCGGATCCATTTATTGACCAATTGATGGCATTTATTGATCAATCAATTTCATTTGCCAATACAATTAAATAAAAAGACCTTATTTAAGGTCTTTTATTTTGTCTTCAAGGACTTTAACTTTGTTCATTAAATCAGCAACAATTTGATATAATATTATAAGATCATTGCCTCTGTCATAGTCGCCTCTATATACTTCAAAAGAATAAGGTAGAGTTATTTTTATCTCTTCATCACCTATTATAAGTACAAGCTTATCAACGGTTATTTTGTCCATCGGATTCATTTCTTTCATTTCTTCCATTAAAATAAGCTCTCCGTTCCTTCCCAATGGTCTGGATGAATAATTGGGTCGACCATAAAGAATATATTTTTCAACATTAGTACATCGGCAAGCGCATCATGCGCGCCTTCAGAACTAAATCCCAATGCCTCGGCAACTAATGTTAATTTCCATTTGCGCCCTAATTTATCCTTAAGGCCAAATAGATTTTGTTTCTTAGCATAATAAATACAATCATAATATCCATCAATACCTGGAAATTTATCTTTATTAAAGAAATCATAAGGAATATGTAAATGTTCGCAGCGGCAATTAAGCATTGGTCTATCAAATGCTTCGCCATTATAAGTTAAGACGCAGTCTACTTCTTGGTTCGCCATCCAAACACAGAAGTCAGTTAATACTTCCGATTCTCTGCGGCAATTTACTAAGTCTTTCGCATAAATGCCGTGAACCTTACTCGCCTCAGGGTCAATTTGGTGGGTAGTTTTAATACGTTCATTAAAACTGTCAATAATATTCCCCTTATTATCACAAATGACAGCGGCAATTTGTACTGGCGCCGCGCTGTTCCAGAAGACACTTGTAGTTTCTGTGTCTAATACACATATTCTTTTGTATTTCATATTATAGACCTAACTTAAATGTTTCCTTTCATAAATTCCATGGTATTTCTAATTCTGATATTTTTTCATGTCCCCATTTTAATAATAAGAACTCTTTATCTTCATAAGTCTGTCTAATTGCATCTCTAAATAATGGATGTCATTTGTCAGGCTTATTTCATTCAGTAGAACCAGACATATAATTCTTGTCTACTTTAAATCTAATACTTAAGTACTCCAACCAAGAGAGTTTAAAGTTCAATTCACACCAATTACATACGAGTTCAGGTAAGAAGAAAAATGGAGTATCTTCTCTATGTCTTGGTGCAATAATTCTTAAATCTATTTGTTGATGTTTTGCATCCTTAATTAAGTCCTTAAGGAGTTCTCAACCATGCCGCGCTTCATCGGCATCATGCCAAGGTTTCTTAGCATATTGCACTGGAAGTGGTTTCATCGGGCATTTTGGGAAGTGCTCAGCAAATAGTTTAAGCCATTCCATTGTTGCCGCGGCTTCTTCTAGTTTTATTCTATTCCAACTTACACTACTGCGAGTAGAAAGTTGAAGTTTGAAGAACGCCTCTTGTATCTTTGGATTGGTTCTAATTTTTTCAATTCAAACAGGTTCGGCAAAGCTCACATTTTTAATATGCGCGATTCTGCTAAGAGCCTGTATAATTACTTCTTCAGAGCAATACCATAGTTGTTTATCATCAACTATAATATATTTATCTTTAAAAGTATTACTTCAATCTTGCGTAATTGGCAACAAATTATTCGAATTACCTATAAGTCTAATATGTTCCGCGCGTTCAAGACGAGTTTCTCTATTTGGATAGAGTAGGTAGTCTGGACGACACGCCAACATAGCATCAGGCATTTTTCAATTCCTTTTCATACTATATGCCGCTCCACACCAGCGCACCTTAGGATTTACAAGAAATTCTATTGGTGGATTAGGTGTAGCGGCATTTTCTTTTATAATATAGTAAATGTCATAAGGACGGTTAATATCATAGGGTGTTTGAACGAAGTTAACTTGATCGCCGCACTGTTTATGATAACTAGAGATTTTTTGTGCATCTGGATTAATTAGATTAGTCTTATCTTCTGCAAAGTAATAATCTAAATCTCAAATGCTAATTTTCATCTGGAACTTCTAATTCTCTAGTATGCACAAAATATGGATGATGTTCCTTAACTATTGCCTCAGCAACATCTCGGTCCATGACCACGCAGACGAATGTTCCTCGTCCGTCGCGATCTTCTTTATAAATCTCATAGTAAATCTTTTTCATTACTTTTTTATTTCCTCTTCCATTTTATCACGGAATAGTTTTAAGTTAGCGGCAAATTTTTCAAAGCTGTCAGCCTTTTCTGCGCAGATGATTAGAGCATCTGTGATATTACGCAAGGTGATTAATTCAATTTTACGTTTAAGGACATCTTCTTCGGCGAAAACGTCTTTCCAAGTTGTTTCATTGTTTTGATTAGGCATCTTGTTTCTCCTCAAATTCAACAAAGTCACCATCTTCATCTAAGACAATTTTTAAGATTGCCTTACGACCAGTGGACTTATATACTTTCGGTACAAATGTCGCGCCACGTTGAACACCAGTTACCATTAAGTGAGTGCCCTTTTCAAAGAAACCTTCTTGTTCAATTTCTTTCTCGCCCTCTAAACTAATATCACCAACTGTTGCGGCCATTGTCGCAAATAAATCTTTATATACTTTTAATGTAACAACACCACTTGGACATTGTAAAGTTACTAAACCTTTTGTTGTATCTTTATCAATAACTGTACCTGCCACAGTATATAATTTCATTCTTGGAATTTCTTTACCTTTAATAAAGAAGAATCCGTCTTGCGCACCTTCAATAATATTATTAACATTATCAATGGCTATTGGAAGTTCTTTAATAACTTTCTTTAATGGGTGACCACTAAAGAAGAAGTTCATACTGTCTAATTCCCATTGTAAAGTATCACCTTCACAATACTTTTGCCATTCATCATTATATAAACGGTTATTTAATTTTGTTAATAACTCCGCCTTATTATCACTAATATATTTTCTAATTGGATTCATCTTTTGTTCATAAAAATAATCCCATTTATTTGAGTCTAAAACTTTTCGTGGTTCACCATCAACAACCATTTCTTGCCCGACTATACCACTATCTTTAAAGATTTGTCTCCAACTATCTACTTTATTCATCGGAATGTCTAATCTATCAGCGCAATACCATAACTTATTACTATCACGATGTCTACGAAGTTCTTTTGTTAACTTATAAACATCCATATTATATGCTAATTCTTGCGGCAATAGATATAAGTCAATTAACATATTCGCGTTTTGCATTGTGAGATTTTTCTTCATATCACAAACCATGCTAATATATTCTTTTAACACTTCTTCTGTTGTTTTGCCTTCAATTTCATTAAACGCGCCACATTTAATTAAGTTAATTACTTTATCTTTTGTAACAACTCTTTTTGTGACTTTATTTAAGAAATCTTGTAATGATGTAAATGGACGATGCATCATAATTTCTTCAATAACAGGTTCAGTGACTTTTGAGATACCTTTTAATCCATATAAGATACTATTGTTCTTAACATCAGGCATAAAGCTTAATTTAGACTTATTTATGTCTGGAAGTTGGATCTTGCAAATGTTTCCAAATTTATCCAATGCACTCGCGAGTTTAGCATAATCCATTTTATTTTTGGCGACTTTTTCACCTGTTTCCACAGAGATAATATCGTCTTCGATTAAGTTATCAAAGTCTAGGCTGTTGATAGCACTACTATCAACACTTAAGCACGCGCAGTTCCAATAAATAATCGGATAATGATATGCCAAGTTCATTTCTTGGATAGCAATTAAGCTATAACCAGTAGTATGAATTGTTGAGAATGAATAACCTAATTGCATACTAATTTGAACATACCAAATATAACTTAATAAGTTATATGATGCGCCCGCTTCTTTACCCTTATCAAAGAATAACTGTTTAACCGCTTCGATTTCTCTAAATTGTTTTTTCGCAATAGTCTTTCTTAATTTATTTGCTTCTTGCATAGTGAATCCACTGATTTGAGGATCCATTGAAATCTGCATAACTACTTCTTGACTATCGGCAATGCCGCTCTTCTCCTTAAGATACTTCTCTAAAACTGCAATCTCATTGTCTTTTAGACCATATGAGCGCATTTCATCATACCATAAAGACGGCACCTTTTTAAATCTGGCATACTTTTCAAGTGGAAGTTCACCATCACTCATTAATCTCATAACCGAGTTTGCGATGGCCAACTCTTTCAAACTTTGCGGCCCAATTTGTCTCATCGCCACTTGTCCTTGGTTTGTATCGAATTGGAACAAACTACTAATTTGTCCTTCTTCTGCCATTTTCCACATCTCTGGACTATCATAATCCAAGATTGCTGGATTCAAATATTTATTATAAGTTTCTCTTAAACTTCCTTGCCATTCTAAAACTCCGTCTTCCAACATATAATTCATACATTGATGAATACGGTCAAGCGCTGAAACAGTTAATAAGTCATATTTTAATACACCACATCTTTCTAATGTATGTAAATCATATGCTGAAACCAACTGTTCCTTAGAAGTTTTCATAACACTATTATATTCGTTAAAATCACCATTAACACAAACAACACCTGAAGCGTGAACACCTAAACGAGTTACTAAACCTTCAATACTTTGTGCTAATTCCCATAATTGTGGATACTCTGTCATTTGCGCCACGAAAGCCGCGATAGGTTTTCTATCGTCATCATTACCATAATAACAGTCATGTAATGACCAGTCAAAACCTCTTTCGTTTGGAATCATTGATGTAATATAACTAATTACGTCATCATCAATCTTTAAACCACGACCCGCTGTTTTAATCGCACTCTTTGTTCCTTCTGTACCAAATGTACAAACGTTAATAACGTCACCACCGAGTTCTCTAAAATAATCTCTAATGGTATTGAAAACGGCCATACGTTTATCACTTTCAGAGTCAACATCAATATCAGGATAGTCTGGTCTTGATGGGTGCATAAATCTCCAAACAAATGGCAAATCCATCTCAACTGGGTTCATTTGTGTAATATCAATTAAATAGTTAATTAACATGGCGCCCGCAGAACCACGAGATGGTCCCACTAAAGAATTCGCTTGCCACATCAAATCAACCATCTTACTCATTGTAATAAAGTAGTCAGACATAGATTGATGAATTGCATCACCAACCTTTTTAATAATATCCAACTCTTCTTCAATACGAGCGAAATAAACATCTTGATCCCAATCTTCTTGTTGTTTCAATGCATAACCATGCGCAATTAAACGGGCAAGATAATTATCTGCTCTGTCTGTTGTATGAAGATACTCATAAAATACAGGATAATCTTCTTGCGAAATGTCTAAGAACATATCTAAATCATCCGCATATTCATCCCAATGTTCGTAGTTAACCTTTGCAATCACCTTTGGTTTTTCGATTTCAAAGAATTGAACCATATCTTTAATTTTACGAGTATTACTAATCATTTCAAAGAAAGTTCTTTCATCAATATAATCTTTCATTAATGAATAAACTTCTTCTTGACTCATAATATAAGTATACTTATAAAACTCGTCTACTTCTCTATCTTTTGAACTTTTACTATTTAAGAACGCTTTATGAATTTCTCTCTCATCTGCCTTTAAATAGTGAGCGTCAGTTGTGAAAATAAAAGGATACTTTTCCCAATATCTCTTTAACATAAACTCATTATATTCATTTTGTTCGCTACCTTTTTCATTTGGTTGAAGTTCAACATAAAAGTTGTCTTTACCAAATAAACCTTGCATCGCGGCCAAATGATTATCTAATTTATTAATATAATATTCACTATCAACTTCTTCCCAAGGTAATCTGTTATCATTATGAAATGCTTTGCGCCAACACCATGCCGCAAAACCACCAAGACACGCTGTAGAACAAACTATATGACCTGGATTATTTCCAATAACTTCCACTAAATCACTTGGATAAGTTGGAGTTCTTAAAATACCCCTAAACCATGCGCGTCTCCAGGCACGACTACTTAATTCTTTAAGTTGTCTAAAACCTATTTCATCTTTTGCCAATAAAATTAAATGCCAAAAATGGGCCGGATGTGCACCGTCCATTTGTGACTCATCTAATCCTTCTTCACTAAGATAAATCTCATTACCTAAGATAACTTTGAAGTCTAATTCTTTGGACATCTCCGCCCATCCTGGCAATTCTTCGTCAGGATGAAGCGCAGTCCATTCTTTTTTAAGTTTTGCTTTATAGATATCGAGAGCTTGTAACGTTCCACTTAAACAGTCGTGGTCAGTTAATGCTAAACCAGATAAGCCCAAATCCCACGCATAATCCACCATACGATTAAAACGATTGATACTATCAATAACTTTAATATTTGAATATTCCGTGTGATTATGTAGACCTATATAATTTCTCATATCTATAACTCCTCATTTATACTATACTAGTTTTCTTCGCTATCTGCCAACACTTTTTCCTCTGTATGCATTTCATTATAAATATCATCGGCGTTTTCAATATAATCTAAAATCATGCGAACAGCAGACTCTGGTGTCATTTCTAGATAAATTTTATCTAGCGCTTGTAACATAAATTCCTCTTCTTCTTTTGTGCGGCACATTAGTCCATGCGCCTTTAAGAACTCTAAAATGTTCATAAATCAATCTCCTAGATTAAATCTAATAGTGACTTTGGCGCCTCAGCTGGAGCGGCATTTAATGTAATGTCATCTATCATAATTTGAATGCTAGTGACACCGCCATACTCATTAAGTTGAGGACGACCAACTATCAAATAAGTTCCATCTTCGTGATCGATTAATTCATCAATTAGACTCTTTGCTTTGAAAGATATAAAACTGATTTCCCCTGCATTAA
>Ga0310694_10001632_pt1 | contig 24800 bp, 23 predicted proteins | sample 174DNAGHGhighgp2_FD_203884 | JGI IMG/M metagenome (GOLD analysis project Ga0310694, IMG submission 203884) | Sheep rumen microbial communities from Palmerston North, Manawatu-Wanganui, New Zealand - 1742 DNA GHGhigh gp2 (v2) (version 2) | ecosystem: Host-associated > Mammals > Digestive system...
GGAGGAAAAACGGAAATCTTGTGCAAGACGAACGAATGCTTGCATTCGCAGTTCGTCGAAGCCAAGATTCACGGAAAAATCGGTTCGCCGATTTTTACGGAAGTCCTCCAATGGTAGGAGAGCGGTCTCCAAAACCGTTAATGTGGGTTCGATTCCTGCCTTCCGTGCTGTTACATGACATAGCTTCCAATTCGACTTTAGCTGGTGCTTGAGCCGAATTGTGTTGCGCAAATAACGAACATTTAAAAATCTACTGATATGAAGTTTGTAGAAAACGTAAAAGAATCGTACAACGAACTGGTCCACAAAACGAGTTGGCCTTCCGTCAAGGAATTACGCCAAAGCGCAGTGATAGTATTGATCGCTTCCATTATACTGGCACTGATCGTGTGGTTTATGGACTGGTGCTTTGATGGCATCATGAAATTTGTTTATGGCCTCTTCGGTTAATACCGAGTTGCGTAAATCGTAAAACATTAATTGGTTTATGGCTGAAAACAAAAAACAATGGTATGTGTTGCGTGCTATCAGCGGCAAGGAGAACAAAGTAGAAGAGTACATCAATAATGCACTCGTCTCTTCATCTCTTTTCCGTGAGTATGTTTCGCAAGTGCTCATCCCCAGGGAAAAAGTGGTAACCCTCAAAAACGGCAAACGGACCGAGAAAGAACGTAATCTTCTTCCCGGATATTTGCTCGTCGAGTGTTATCTCTGCGACGAGAGCTTCCCGCTCTTGCGCAATATTCCTAACGTCCTTGGTTTCTTGAGTGGCGGTAAAACGACCGTAAAACCCGAACCGGTTTCCCAAGCCGAGGTCAACAAACTCGTTGGTCTGGCTAGTGAGTCCGAGATGCGTGCTGCAAGCGAAGTTGAATTCCTTGTCGGCGAAAGCGTCAAAGTGGTCGATGGTCCGTTCAACGGCTTCAAAGGAACCGTGCAGGAGGTTGCCGAAGATAAGCACAAACTCAAAGTGGTTGTTACTATCTTTGACCGACAAACTCCGCTGGAGCTCGGCTACAACCAGGTAGAAAAAGAGTAGGAGACCCCGTTACAGGTCGTTAGTCACTACTCGGTAGTTTCAAATTTATTAACCGGCCGAGGACGATAAGTCCGCTATCAGGCCAAAAACTATTAACAACAGTAAAACTATGGCTAAAGAAATTGCTGGTTTTATCAAACTCCAAATCAAGGGTGGCGCTGCCAATCCTGCTCCTCCTGTTGGTCCTGCTCTGGGTTCCAAAGGGGTGAACATCATGGAGTTCTGCAAACAGTTCAATGCCAGAACGCAAGACAAAGCAGGCAAAGTGCTGCCTGTAGTTATCACCGTTTATACGGACAAATCGTTTGACTTCATCGTTAAGACTCCTCCTGTAGCTATACAGCTCCTCGAGGCGGCTAAGGTGAAAAGCGGTAGCGATCAGCCTAACCGTAACAAAGTGGCTACTATCACCGAGGAACAGGCACAGGCTATCGCTCAGGACAAAATGGTGGACCTCAACTGCTTCACCGTTGAATCCGCTCTCAAAATGGTCAAAGGTACTGCCCGCAGTATGGGAATCGTAGTTAAATAACCTTTTTCAATCAAATCAACAATTATGGCAAAACTGACAAAAAAACAGAAGCTTGCTGCTGAGAAGATTGAAGCAGGTAAGCTCTACACCATCAACGAAGCGGCTGAACTCGTTAAAGAGATCACAACTACCAAGTTCGATGCAAGCGTTGATATCGACGTTCGTCTCGGAGTTGACCCGCGCAAAGCTAACCAAATGGTTCGCGGTGTCGTTGCACTTCCTAACGGAACAGGTAAAGTGGTTCGCGTTCTCGCACTCTGTATGCCGGACCAAGAGGCGGCTGCCAAAGAGGCAGGTGCTGACTACGTTGGTCTGGATGAGTATATTGAAAAAATCAAAGGTGGATGGACGGACATTGACGTTATTATCACCCAACCTCAAATCATGGGTAAAATTGGTGCACTCGGTCGTATCTTAGGTCCACGCGGACTTATGCCGAACCCCAAGAGTGGTACCGTTACCATGGAAGTAGCGAAAGCGGTCAAAGAGGTAAAGGGCGGTAAGATTGACTTCAAAGTTGACAAGTTCGGTATTGTACATACCTCCATCGGTAAAGTAAGTTTCAGCGCTGACAAAATCGCAGAGAACGCTCTCGCGTTCATCGATACCATCAAGCACCTGAAACCCGCTGTGTCGAAAGGTGAGTACATTAAGAGCGTTTATCTTTCCAGCACTATGAGTCAGGGTATTAAGATCGATACCAAATCGCTTTAATCTCTAAAAAATCTAACAGACAAGTATGAAAAAGGAAGATAAAAATCTCGTCATTGAAGCCCTTGGCGCACAAATGGCTGAGTATGCGCATCTCTACCTCGTTAATATCGAAGGTCTGAATGCGGAAGACACCAGCAAACTGCGTCGCGCTTGCTTCAAACAGGACATCAAACTCCTTGTTGCTAAGAATACACTGCTTCACAAAGCCCTTGAGAAAAAAGGCATCGAGGCAGAGATTTTCGACGCATTGAAAGGCAACACCGCTCTCATGCTCAGCAACACTGGTAACGCGCCTGCTAAACTCATCAAAGAGTTTACCAAAGGTGACAAAACCGGTGAGGCTAAGCCACAACTCAAAGCTGCTTACGTAGAAGAAACAGTTTACGTTGGCAAGCAGAATCTCGAGTTCCTCTGCTCTATCAAGTCGAAGAACGAACTCATCGCAGACCTCGTTGCTCTTCTGCAATCACCTGCGAAGAACGTACTCTCTGCACTTCAGAGCGGACAAAACACCATACATGGTGTACTGCAAACTCTTGGCGAGCGCGCAGAATAATAACAAGTCTAGAGCATCTAGAGCGTCTAGTCAAAATCAATTAACTGAAAAAATAAACATTTAAAATTTATACGATCATGGCAGATCTTAAAGTTATTGCTGAAACATTAGTTAACCTTACTGTTAAGGAAGTAAATGAACTCGCTACTATCCTCAAAGAGGAGTACGGAATTGAGCCCGCAGCTGCTGCTGTAGCTGTTGCTGCTCCTGCTGCTGGCGGCGCTGCTGCTGAAGCTGCTGAGGAGAAAACTTCGTTCGACGTAGTTCTCAAGAGCGCTGGAGCTCAAAAACTCCAGGTTGTAAAAGCCGTTAAAGAGCAAACTGGTCTTGGACTGAAAGAGGCTAAAGACATCGTTGACGCTGCTCCTGCTACCGTAAAAGAAGGCGTTGACAAAGCTACTGCTGAGGCTTTGAAGAAAGCTCTCGAAGAGGTAGGTGCTGAGGTAGAACTGAAGTAATAACCCCTTCAACCAACCACTCTAATGAGTGGAATAGGTTTAGATCCTTGCGACAAACGAGGGTCTAAACCTTTTCTGCTCAATAGAACAGAATAATTAAATAACTGCAATTATTGGTAATTATTATAGGGCGAATGTTAAAATACTATAAATGACAAACCCACAGATTTAGATTTAAATTATTCATTACCAACAGTTTAATTCTGTTAAACCAAATTCAACCATCTAAAATAATGGCTACAACAAAAAAACAACAGAGAGTCAATTTCAGCCGTATGCAAAAGCATATGCCCTATCCTGACTTTCTGGAAATTCAGTTGAAGTCCTTCGCGGATTTCGTTCAGATGAATTCCACACCTGAGCAACGTCGTAAAGAAGGACTCTTTAAGGTATTCTCGGAGAACTTCCCCATCCAGGATACCCGCAACAGTTTTACGCTGGCTTTTTTGGACTATTCAGTCGACCGACCTCGTTACACGATTGAAGAGTGTATTAAACGCGGCCTTACCTACAGCGTCCCTTTGAAAGCAAAACTGCGTCTCAGTTGCGAGGATCCCGATCACGAGGATTTTGACACCGTCGTTTCCGATGTTTATCTGGGTACTATTCCGTACATGACGCCGAAAGGCACGTTTGTTATCAACGGCGCTGAGCGCGTTGTTGTTAGTCAGTTGCACCGCTCGCCGGGCGTGTTCTTCGGCACCTCGATGCACTCTAACGGCACCAAACTTTATTCGGCACGTATCATTCCTTTCCGTGGTTCGTGGATTGAGTTCGCTACGGACATCAACAAGGTGATGTACGCTTACATCGACCGTAAGAAGAAATTGCCCGTAACAACACTGCTGCGTGCTATCGGTTTTGAGTCTGACAAGGACATCCTTAACTGTTTCGACTTGGCGGAAGAGGTGAAAGTGAACCGCGAAGCACTCGAAGCTTGCATGGGACGCAAACTGGCAGGTGATGTGATGAAAGCCTGGGTAGAGGATTTCGTGGACGAAGATACCGGTGAGGTGTCGTCTATAGAACGTAATACCATCGTCGTTGAGCGCGAGGAAGAACTGACTCCGGATACGATCGCTACTATCCTGGAATCAGGGTCGAAAACGATACTTCTTCACAAGCAAGAGGAACGCGAGAATGATTTCGCAATCATCTTCAATACCTTGCAGAAGGACCCGGCTAAAACGGAAAAAGAGGCTGTCCTCTATATCTACCGTCAGTTGCGTAATGCAGAGCCGGCCGATGATGCAACGGCACGAGAGATGATCCAGAACTTGTTCTTCTCGCAGAAACGTTATGACTTGGGCGAAGTGGGGCGCTATCGTATCAACCGCAAGTTGAATATGTCCATCCCTGATGACACACGAGTGCTGACCAAGGAGGACATGATAGAGATTATCAAGTACCTCGTTATGCTTATCAACAGTAATGCCGAGGTGGATGACATCGACCACTTGAGCAACCGCCGCGTTCGTACTGTCGGCGAACAGTTGTTCAACCAGTTCGGTATCGGTTTGGCACGTATGGCACGCACCGTTCGTGAACGAATGAACGTCCGTGACAACGAAGTATTCACACCGACCGACCTGATTAACGCCAAGTCGATTTCGTCGATTATCAACAGCTATTTCGGTACCAACGCCCTCAGCCAGTTCATGGATCAACAGAACCCTCTGGCGGAGATTACCCACAAACGCCGTATGTCGGCTCTGGGACCTGGTGGCTTGAGCCGTGACCGCGCTGGTTTCGAGGTGCGAGACGTACACTATACACACTACGGACGTCTCTGTCCTATCGAGACTCCGGAAGGTCCGAACATCGGTCTTATCTCTTCGCTCTGTATCTATGCGAAAATCAATGACCTTGGTTTCATAGAAACACCGTACCGCAAAGTGGCGGATAGCATGGTGGATCTTGATAACGACCATGTCATCTACCTCTCTGCCGAGGACGAAGAGAACCAGGTTGTTGCCCAGGGTAACGCTCCGCTCCGCGAGGACGGCAGTTTTATCCGCAGCAAGGTGAAGACCCGTTTGGGCGCTGACTTCCCTGTTGTGGCTCCTTCTGAGGTCAACCTCATGGACGTAGCTCCTTGCCAGATTGCTTCCGTAGCTGCGGCTTTGATTCCTTTCCTTGAGCATGACGATGCACACCGTGCACTCATGGGGTCGAACATGATGCGACAAGCAGTACCCTTGATTACTTCAGAAGCACCAATAGTGGGTACTGGTATTGAGGAACAACTCGTCACCGATAGCCGGACCCAGATTGTGGCAGAAGGCAATGGTACTGTGACATATGTTGATGCCGACTATATCCGTATCAAGTATGACCGCACCGAGGAGGAAGAGGCTGTCAGCTTTGATCTGCCGGAGAAAGAATACAAACTGCCGAAGTTCGAGAAAACGAACCAGAATACAACCATTGACCTTCATCCGCTGGTACGCAAGGGCGACAAGGTGGAGAAAGGTCAGATACTGACAGAGGGCTACGCTACTGCCGGAGGCGAACTCGCATTGGGTAAGAACCTCAAAGTGGCTTATATCCCTTGGAAAGGTTACAACTACGAGGATGCTATCGTGCTTAGCGAGCGCATCGTCCGTGAAGATATGTACACTTCCGTTCACGTCGTGGAGCAACTGCTCGAAGTACGAGACACCAAGCGTGGTATGGAGGAGTTCACCGCAGATATCCCGAATATCTCCGAGGATGCAACCAAAGACTTGGATGAGAACGGTATCATCCGAATAGGTGCATATATCCAACCGGGGGACATCCTTATAGGTAAAATTACCCCGAAAGGAGAGACTGATCCTTCGCCGGAAGAGAAACTGCTCAAGGCAATCTTCGGTGATAAGGCAGGGGATGTCAAAGACGCTTCTCTTAAGGCAAGTCCGTCGCTCGATGGTGTTATCATCGACAAGAAACTGTATTGCCGCGCCAATAAGGACCGCAAGCAGAAAATGGAGGATAAAGAGACGCTCCAGAAAATGGACCTCAAGTTCCGCGAGAAAGCAGAGACTCTCCGTGACCTCTTGATTGATAAACTTTATAACCTGCTCAACGGATGTCAGGCAGTTAGCGTAAAGGATATCCTTGGCACCGAGATGATCGGCAAAGGACAGCATTTCAGCAAAGAGCGTTTAAGCGAAATAGACTATTTCTCCGTGCTTCTCGAGGGATGGACCGCTGACGAGCACAGAAACGAACTCGTAGCTCAGTGCGTGCTCAACTATATCGACAAATATAAGGAGATGGACGCGATGCTCAAGCGTGAGAAATTCAATCTCACCATCGGCGATGAACTGCCGAACGGCATCATTCAGATGGCGAAAGTCTATGTCGCTAAGCGCCGCAAAATACGCGTGGGGGACAAGATGGCAGGACGTCATGGTAACAAAGGTATCGTATCCAAAATCGTACGCGTGGAGGATATGCCGTTCCTCGCGGATGGTACACCGGTAGATATCGTGCTGAACCCGATGGGTGTACCTTCGCGTATGAACATCGGACAGATCTTCGAGGCTGTACTCGGCTGGGCTGGACAGGAACTGGGAGTGAAATTCTCAACGCCTATCTTCGACGGTTGTACTATGGAGCAACTTGACGAGTGGACCGACAAGGCTGGACTTCCACGCGGCGGTAAAACACAGCTCTACGATGGCGAAACAGGCGAACCGTTCGACCAGATGGCTACCGTTGGTGTGACCTACTTCATGAAACTCGGTCACATGGTCGATGATAAGATGCACGCGCGTTCGATTGGACCGTACAGTCTTATTACACAGCAGCCCTTGGGCGGTAAGGCACAGTTCGGTGGTCAGCGTTTTGGTGAGATGGAGGTTTGGGCGCTAGAAGCCCACGGAGCGGCACACGTGCTGCAGGAAATCCTTACCATCAAGTCGGATGATGTCACAGGACGCGCTCGTACATACGAGGCAATTGTCAAAGGTGAGAACTTCCCGACTCCGGGACTGCCTGAGTCGCTTAACGTGCTTCTGCACGAATTGCAAGGTCTCGCACTCAGTATCAACATGGAATAAGATTGGAGGACAATATGGCTTTTAAACAAGAAAATAAGAAAACCGGTTTCACCAGAATCTCTATCGGACTCGCTTCACCGGACGAGATAATGCAAATCTCGTCGGGAGAGGTGCTTAAACCGGAAACGATTAACTATCGTACCTACAAACCCGAACGCGATGGTTTGTTTTGCGAACGTATCTTCGGTCCTACCAAGGATTACGAGTGCCACTGTGGTAAGTACAAACGGATCCGCTACAAAGGTATTGTTTGCGAGCGATGCGGAGTTGAGGTAACAGAGAAAAAAGTACGTCGCGAGAGGATGGGACATATCAAACTCGTCGTTCCTGTTGCGCATATTTGGTACTTGCGTTCGCTGCCCTCCAAAATGGCGGCATTGCTGGGCATTCCTACCAAAAAACTCGACACCGTTATCTACTATGAGAAATATCTCGTGGTACGGGCCGGTGCACTTGAAGGACAGGAAATCGGTGAAAAGAACGAAAACGACAAGAATCGTATCCCCATCGAGAACAGCATGCTCCTCGACGAAGATCAGTACCAGCAGGTAATGAATATCATCCCGGAGGATAACGAACTGCTCGATGACAACGACCCGAACAAAGTGATCGTCAAGATGGGTGCCGAGGCGGTATATGACCTCCTGCGCTCTATTGACTTGGACGAATTATCCTACGAGTTGCGCGCTACGGCGGACAAATCATCATCCGTTCAGCGCCGTCAGGATGCGCTGAAACGCTTGCAGATCGTGGAAGCTTTCCGCGCCAGCAACGGCAGAAACCGTCCCGAATGGATGATACTGCAAGCGATACCCGTAACTCCTCCGGAGTTGCGGCCTCTCGTACCGCTGGACGGTGGACGTTTTGCTACATCTGACCTCAACGACCTCTATCGGCGTGTGATTATCCGTAATAACCGTCTCAAACGCCTCATGGAAATAAAGGCGCCGGACGTAATCCTCCGCAACGAGAAACGTATGTTGCAAGAAGCGGTGGACAGCCTCTTCGATAACAGCCGTAAGACTACGGCAATGAAATCCGACGCTAACCGTCCTCTCAAATCGCTCTCTGACTCGCTCAAAGGCAAACAGGGACGTTTCCGTCAGAACCTACTCGGTAAACGTGTGGACTATTCCGCACGTTCGGTTATCGTCGTTGGTCCGGAACTGAAAATGCACGAGTGCGGACTTCCCAAAGAGATGGCTGCGGAACTGTATAAACCGTTTATTATCCGCAAACTTATCGAGCGCGGTATTGTCAAGACAGTCAAGTCTGCCAAGAAAATCATCGACCGCAGAGAGCCGGTTATCTATGAGATACTGGAGCACGTCATGGAGGGACACCCCGTTCTGCTGAACCGTGCTCCGACCTTGCACCGTCATGGTATCTTGGCGTTCCAACCGCGTATGATCGAGGGTAAGGCTATACAGCTACACCCGCTCTCTTGTGCCGGCTTCAACGCTGACTTCGATGGTGACCAGATGGCGGTTCACTTGCCGCTCTCTAACGAGGCGATACTCGAGGCACAACTGCTCATGCTCGGTTCACACAATATCCTTGACCCCGCGAACGGGAACCCGATTACTGTTCCTTCACAGGATATGATCCTCGGACTCTATTATATTACTAAGGAGCGCGCAGGTGTGAAAGGTGAGGGACTTAACTTCTATTCGGAGGAAGAGACTATCATCGCACTCAACGAAGGACGCGTGGATATACACGCAAAAGTCAAAGTGCGCGTGAAAGATATCGTGAATGGAGAGCAGGTTCGTCATCTCGTAGAGACTACTCCGGGACGTATTATCGTGAACCAATATGTACCAGAAGAGATTGGATATCAGAACCTTCTGATGAAGAAAGGTGCGGTTAAGAGCATTATCTCCAAGGTTATCAAGACTTGTGGCGTAGCTCGTACTGCTAAGTTCCTAGACGATATCAAAGACCTTGGCTACTATCGCGCTTTCCGTGGCGGTCTGAGCTTCAACCTCAACGATATTCTTATCCCGGAGGAGAAGAAAGCATTGACCGAGAAGGGTAGTGCGGACATCGACGAAATCAACGAGCGCTACAACTACGGTCTCTTGTCCGACGACGAGCGTTACCGTGCTACTATTGATACTTGGAAGAAAGTAGATGACGAGTTGAAGGACATCCTCATGAAGCACATGAAAGAGGCGGACAACGGTTTCAACTCCGTATATATGATGATGGACTCCGGCGCACGTGGTAACGAACAGCAGATCAAACAGTTGGCGGGTATTCGTGGTATTATGGCGAAACCGTTGAAAGCTGGTGCTACCGATACGCGTCCTGAAATCGAGAACCCTGTCCTCGCGAACTTCAAAGAAGGAATGTCCGTGCTGGAGTACTTCATCTCTACACACGGTGCACGTAAGGGTCTTGCCGATACGGCCTTGAAGACCGCCGACGCTGGTTATCTGACACGTCGTCTCGTGGACGTTTCGCATGATGTTATCATCAACGAAGAGGACTGTGGTACGCTCCGTGGTTTGTCGGCGCGTGCTATCAAGGATGCCAACGGACATATCATCGCTTCGCTGACGCTCCGTATCCTCGGACGTGTGTCCGTACACGATATCCACGACAACGATGGCAACCTCATTGTGGCTGCGGGAGAAGAAATCCGCGAGGCACAATGCGAAGCTATCGAGGCTGCGGGTATTGAAGAAGTAGTTATCCGTTCCGTGCTCACTTGTGAAAGCAAGAAAGGGGTCTGTGCCAAGTGCTACGGACGCAACCTCGCGTCGCGTAAGATGGTGCAAAAAGGTGAGGCTGTCGGCGTGATTGCCGCACAGGCGATCGGTGAACCGGGTACACAGCTGACTCTCCGTACCTTCCACTCCGGTGGTTTGGCGGGTGGTGCTGCTGCACAAGGTACCTACTCTCTTACACGTGAAGGAATCATTGATATTGAGGACCTCCGTACTATCCTTACCGCTGCCGGTGACACCATCGTCGTCAGCCGTAAGAATACCCTCACCCTCAAGGATGAGAAAACGGGTGTCGTGCTCTCTACCTTCGATATACCATACGCTTCGAAACTGTTCGTAACTCCGGGCGAGAAATACCCGAAAGAGACACTCGTCTGCGAGTGGGATCCGTATAAGACCCCGTTGCTGATTGAGCAGGATGGTTTCATCCGTTACGAGGATGTTATAGAAAACGTAACCTGCAAAACCGAGGTGGACGAACAAACGGGTAAGAAAGAAGTTTCGATTACGGAAACTAAGGATAAGACCAAGATGCCGCAGGCACATATCGTGGACAAGGCGGGTAATATCCTCCGTTCTTACAACTTGCCGGTTAAGGCAAGCCTGAACTTCACCGATGGTGCGGAAGTAAAAATCGGAGATACCTTGTTCTCTATGGCACGCGCTACCAACAGCGGTGGTGATATCACTTCCGGTCTTCCGCGTATCACAGAGCTCTTCGAGGCGCGTAACCCGTCCAACCCGGCTATCGTGGCTGAGATCGACGGAGAAATATCCTTCGGTAAGATCAAACGTGGTAACCGTGAACTCTTCATTACCTCCAAACTCGGAGAGCAGAAAGCATATCTTATCCCACTTACCAAGCAGATACTCGTGCAGGAAGGTGACTTCGTACGTGCCGGTGTCGCGCTATCAGACGGCGCTATCACACCCGAAGACATCCTCGCTATCCAGGGACCTACAGCTGTCCAGAACTACATCGTCAACGAGGCACAAGCCGTTTACCGTATGCAAGGTGTGGAAATCAACGACAAGCACTTTGAGATTATCGTGCGCCAAATGATGCGCAAGGTGGAAATCCTTGAGCCGGGCGACACGCGGTATCTCGAAGGAGACGTCGTGGACAAGATGGACTTCCTTGAGGAGAACGATCGTATCTGGGGGCGCAAGGTCGTTACCGATTCCGGTGACAGCGAGGTGCTCAAAGAAGGACAGATCGTTACCGCGAGACGTCTCCACGATGAGAACTCGTCTCTCAGAAGACGCGACAAAAAACTCGTACAGGCACGTGACGCCGAGTGTGCTACCGCTAAGCAGATTCTGCAAGGTATCACCAGAGCAGCGCTCGGCACCAAATCGTTCATGTCTGCCGCTTCCTTCCAGGAAACAACCAAGGTGCTCAACGAAGCCGCTATTCGTGGCAAAGTGGACTACCTCGAAGGCATGAAGGAGAACGTTATCTGTGGTAACCTCATTCCTGCCGGTACCGGTCTCCGCGAGTTTGGCAGAATCGTCGTTCACAACAAGGAAGAGTATGCCGCTATTCAGGCTGCACGCGAAGCGGCTGAGGCTGCTCTCAATGGAGAAGATGATTTATAAAACTATCTTCGGGACTTTCGGAATATCGGTAATCCGTTAACGCGTAAACTCGATATCTCGATATTTCGAATCCCTCTTCCCGATATCCCGACTAAGTGCCCTCGCGCAAGCGAGGGTGCTTTGTCTCTTCCCCTCAAAACATATACGATTATTAAGATTTCAGCACAACGAGAGCAAGTCGAGAGTAAAACGAGAGTAAAACGACCTTTTAACGAGGTTTTCTCAGCGCATTTTTTCAACCCTAAAATATACGATTTTTAAGATTCCCATAACTTCCAACTTCTAACTCCAAACTTCAAACCTCTAACCTATCATGTGTATTTTTTGACACTTTATGTGTAAATATCGCGCATACGCACTCACGCGCTTGCGTATGTAAAAAAAAAATCGTACCTTTGCACCCGAATAGAAGTATATACCATAAATCAGCATCTAACAAATCCAATTTTGTTTGACTTTTAATAATTAAATGCTTATGAGTACGCAGGTATCAACAAATCAATTGCAGTACGATATCCTTGATTCTTCGGAGATGTCGCACTACATGACCTTAGACGAGATGCACGAACGCTTAACAGCCAAAATCCGCAAAGCATTTGAGAAATGAGAGTTGTTGTGCGTGATACAGTATATGAGGCTTTGGATGATTTCTATGCGGCTGCGATGAAACAACATCCAACATTGGATTTGCAGACCGTTCTTAAAAAAGAAGATCGTTTGTATAAGGCTTTAGAGAGTTTAGGAAATACGTACTATTTGTATCAAGAACCGCGTCATATATTAGCTTGGATACGCAAGGGCTACAAAGATTTTATCCATGAGGATTTTCATTTCGCGTTTCATGTAGTGGCTTTACCATCAGGAGAATTAGTGGTAGCGGTTGAGGATGTACGCCATAGTTTGTTGTTCCATGACTAAACCAAAAATATTAAATAACTCAAAATATTTAAAAACCAATTTTTTTGTTTAACTCTAAAATTTTAATGCTTATGAAAAAAGGAGTATTGCAAGACAGAATTTCGAAAGCAGGTGAATGGATGAGAAATCATACAGAACCGTTAATTATCATAAGTGATAAACAAGCAATTGAGGCATTGCGAGTATGAGATGCTTGTTGGATACATGTTTGTTCTTGGATTGGATTTCTGATGATTATATATCTCCGGATATTCAGGCTATCATAGCGGACTACGATAATACGTTGTATCTGAGTTCGGAAAGTATAAAGGAATATGTAAACCTCTTACAGCAAGGCAAGTTACGTTTGCCATCCGATATGCAAGGAACGGGATTTGATGTGTTTGACCTCATAGAAAACACATTGGGTATTACAGTTAAGTATGTTACCAAAGAGCACCTCCAAAAGATGATGACTCTCCCCAACGTGGAAGGGCATACTGATCCGAGTGACAGATTGATTATAGCTCAGGCTTTAGCAGAGAATCTCACGCTACTTAGTAGTGACGGACAATTCCCCAATTATAAGAAACTGCATTTGGGATTAGACCTCATAGAAAACAAACGCCCGAGCAAGAAATATTAAATAACTCAAAATAAATAATATAACCACTTTTGTTGTTTGACTTTCAAAAATTAAATGCTTATGAGTGCAGCGCAGGCGATAGCAAGTAGTCGGTTTCTGGCAGCAATGGGTCCGATGATAAAAGATGAGCAGAAGATGAATACTGTGTTGAACTATATCATTTCTCTTCGTGCAGACAACGCTCCTTGTCAATTTACCGAGCAGGAGATAGTAGCTTTTGCGGACAAGGCAGAACAGGAATATGCAGCGGGTGTTGGTATGATGAGTCATTCGGACTTTATGCAGGAGGTTGCTACATGGCAGAGATAAAATGGCATGATAGCGCCCGCGAACATTTACGAAAAATCTTCCACTTTAATATTGATCATTTTTCGGAGAGTTATGCGTATTCGATTTTAGGTGAAGTGTTGGGCGAGGTGCAAGATCTAGAGAACTTTCCGAAAAAAGGCGCACCGGAACTTTTACTCGAAGGAAGAGAATACGAATATCGTCGTCTTGTGATTAGAGAGAAGTATAAAGTGATTTATTTTCTTGTTGATGACGAAGCACACATAGCTGCAATATGGGATGTTCGCCGAGATCCGAAAACGCTCATCCAATCAGTAGTAGATGGTGAAAAATAATAAAAACCAATTTTGTTGGTTAACCTTTAAAAAGTAAATGCTTATGAGTGCAAAGAAACAAACGATATCGAAGGCGGAGATAGCAGAGCATTTTGTGACAGTCGAGCACTTGCACGATGACTTGACAAAAATGGTGCATGATTATTATGCTCAACCTCGTATCCATCAGGAAGCTATATGAAAGTAATTATTGAGGAGCAAGTGCATCAGGCCATTTTGGAATTTTACGCAATCTCTATGCGATTGCATCCAACATTAGACGAGGAGACTATACTGGCAAAAGTGGAGAGGTTGATCGGGGCTATGTATGATTTGGGCAAACATCCATTCATTTATGCCGACGCACAGCTTAAAAAAAGTTGGATAGCAGCTGAGTATAAAGAAACAATCGTAGAAGATTTTCACATCGCCTATCGTGTGGAGACGGATGAGGATGGAGAGCAGTATGTAGCTATATATGATGCAGTGCATTCAAAATTATATTATTGACACCAGAAATAACTCAAAATAAATAATTAAAAACCAATCTTTTGTTTAACATTTTTAAATTTAATGCTTATGAGAAATTATTTTTCTAAGTTAGGGACACAGGTTCCGTGGCGAACATCCCAGTCCCGTGGCGCTACCCTTGCGCTACCCTTGCGCTACTTAAGCGCATTATTCCTACTACTCACATTCTCCATCGGACAATCGTGGGCAGAAGATGTTACGGTTGATTTAGCCTTGGCTAAAAATACGAATCCATCTCCTAGTATTGGTGCTATTATTGGAACAAACTACAACAAGTCTAATTTTGATGGAACCGGATATAAAATCGGTTCTGACAACAATTCAATAGGATGGGATATATCTGCATCTGGAAAGACGTTTACAGCAGTTACGTTTAATGGTTATATAAACACAACTAACACTTCTAAAAATTGGGGATTTAAGTTTAGTACAGATGGAGGAACTACTTGGGGAAGTGAATTAACACAGGCTAATGACGGAACAAAATCGTATCACGCTATTTCTGTTACAGTAACTATTCCTTCAGGTGCTAATGCTATCCAGATTATCCGTAAAGCAGGAACATCAACGTATGTAAGTTCAATAACTCTTACTCTTGCTTCTGGCGGTGGCGGCGGCGGAGATCCCATAGATCCTACATTTACCTACACTACAGCAACCTATACTATTGGTGACCCTGCATTGGATTTGAGCACAAAACTCAGTTCGAACTCAAGCGGTGCTATCACTTTTGCTGTTTCTTCTTCTGATGCAGGAACAACTGGAGCAAGCATTGCAAGTAATAAGAACTTTACTGCAACAACAGCTGGTACAGCAACAATTACTGTTTCTCAAGTCGCTGCTACCGGTTATAATGCAAAAACTCAGGATATTACTGTCAATGTTGTAGAGCCGGATCCGTGTACTACATATTTCCATTTTGTCGCAACGGCTGATGCTACGGCTAATGGCAAAACCAATTGGGATGGCTTTACAAATGCTGTAACTGGTTCTAGTGGTCAAACCAATTCTGTTACTATTGATGGAACAACTTATAATCTTACGAAACGTACGGGTAGTACAGGCGGTGGAGGAACAATTCTTGGTTTTACAATTCCCGCCAATAAGGCAGGTACGTTGTACGGCTATATGAAGTCCAGCGGTTCTGCTGCTCGTGTACTTTCTCTGAAAAAAGGCGACGATGTCGTTATGACAAATGACGAAATCGGCACAGGTGGTAACTGGACACTTATAACAATGAGTAATATTGCGCCAGGTACTTATACGTTAAGTCCTGATCAGAATGTACAAGTACAAATGTTTGTACTCAAGGTTTGTGATGCTACATTCCATACCATTACGTTAAATTTGGATGGCGGAACAGGTGCAACGAGTATTTCTGCTTTGGACGGCGTGCCGGCAAGCAAACCCGCAGACCCGACAAAAGATCACTGCCGCTTTGCAGGTTGGTACAATGGTGCAAGTCCTTACGATTGGACTGCAAATGTAACGGGTAATTTGACTCTTACAGCACACTGGACACAACTTTATTCCGTTACTTATGCTAAGGGAGAAGAGAGTGCAACCGGTACAGCTCCGACGCAAGATGAGTTGGCGGCAGGAGAGAAATTCACAGTTGCAGCCAATACTTTTGCTTTCGCAGGTCATGACTTTTCAACTTGGAATGATGGTGCTAACAACTTCGATCCAGGCATGGAATACACCATGGGTTCGGCAAATGTAACGCTGACCGCTCAATGGGTAACGGCTGCGACCAAATATGCTATTACGAAAGGGTCGCACGCAAATGGTGACTTTACCATTTCTCCTGCAGAGCAAGCAGAGGGACAAAAAGTAACCTTGGTAGTTACTCCTGACGAGGATTATGTATTTGATGCATGGGAAATAGTGAAGACTGAAGATGCCTCGGCAACGGGTATCTTGGTTGATGACAATGGACAATTCGAAATGCCGGCTTATGCTGTTACGGTCAATGCAACCTTTGCGGCAGACCCGAGACAGAAAGTGTTGTATGTAACTTCTACCGCAGAAGAAACCGCAAAAGCCAATGACAAACTCTATGCTGCTTTGAAGGACATCTATAATGTCAAGATTGTAGGTCCGACGTCTGATGCAGACCAATCAGCTTATGCTTTGGTTGTATTGCATGAGTCTGTAGGAGGTGGTGATTATAATAAAACTGCTATAGCTGCTGCGAAGGTAGGTAATACTCCGGTACTGAATACGAAGAGTTATTTCTATAATAGTGGTCGTTTCGGTTGGGGAACCCCGAATGCTGGTCAGTCTGTTAAGGGCGCAACATTGAACAGTGCTTATTGCAACATCGCCGATCACCCGCTGTTTAGTGGTGTAACGATAACAGATGGTTTCTTTGAGATAACGGATGATGCAGCTGCTAAATGTATGCAGCCGATTGGCTCGTTCACATCCGGTAAGGAAGGATATACATTAGCAACCACACCGAATGCAGATAGCGGTGACGGAGCTGCTATTCACGAACTGACTCCGACTCAACGCGGCGCAAGCGCAGGTAAATACCTGATGATTAGCGTCTCGAATGCTAAATTAGATGCACTGAACGCGAATGGTCAGAAGTTGTTCCAGAACGCTGCGGCTTATTTGATTGGCTTAACGAGTTGGGAACCGATTGCGGTTCCGACATCTCCAGTAATCGAAGCTGCTCCTTCTGCTGCTTATTCGGTAGGCGACAATATTGCACTGAGCGCTTTAGCAGCTGGCGTTTCTGCCACCACAACCTATACTTGGTATAAAGGCGACTCTTGGGCTGCGGCAGAGACCGCCGGTGCAATCCAAGCAGCTAAAACGGCTGCTGAAGGCGGTGACTCATACGGTATTACAGGTTGTGCGCTTGGCGATGCTGGAATTTATTGGTGTGTAATCAGTAACGGTACCGATTGTGAAGCAAAAGCATCTTTGGAAGTCACGGTAGTAGATGCTTCGTATAACATTTCGTTCAGTTCTGCTCACGGAACCGCTCCAACAGCAACAACAGGTGTTTCTTACACATTGCCTACGTTGTCGGCTTCGGGTTTCCAGCATCAAGGCTGGACGGCAAGTGTTAACGTATTTGTCGATGCAGAAGAAGTAACTGCCGGAACGTTAATCGCTAACGGCAAGATGGCAGTATTTGGAGCAGATGTAACCTTTACGGCTGTTTGGGCACAGGAATTCCAAGTAACATTTAATGGTAATGGTCATGGTATGCCGATTGCTGCGCAGACAGTTGTAAACGGCGAGTTAGCTACTGAGCCTGCCGCTCCGTTTGAGATTGGTTATGATTTTGGCGGTTGGTTCACCGACGCAGAGTGCACCGCAGGTAACGAGTTTGACTTTGCTACTCCGATTACGGCTACCACTCCGCTGTACGCTAAGTGGACCGAATTCGCAGGATGCGTTGAGTTATGGCCTGCTATAAGTGGAACTGCTCCAGAAGCCGTTGGCGATGCAATCAATATGCAGACAGGTTCTAAAGGTGCAACTATGACAGCATTGGATAAAGTGTCGAATTTGACATATACAACCAATGGTCTGCAATTCGGCTCTACAAGTGGTGTCAAAGTGAATGTAGTATTGAACAATGATATGACCGTAGGTACGAAGATTACTATGACCCTTGTTGCAGGAGGTACTGGTACACGTGGTTTGCTCCTCTATACCAAAACAGGCGCCAAGATAAATGATTTTACATGTTGGGTAGATGGTACAAATCCTGCTTCTAACGGTGCAGAAGATACTTTTACTTATACGGTTGTAGCAGATGACGGTCTGGATGGAACTAACGAATTCCAATTATGGCGTAATAATACAGTCATACTAAAATCTTTGAAAGTTGAATCTTGTGGAAGCGCTGTTGTCTTCCATAACTTGACGAGTGCTGTAAGTCCGGCGGGTATGGGTACTATTACCCTTGGGGCAAGTTCCGTTCGTGAAGGCTATACTACAACGGCAGAGTATAGCGCAATTGATGCTGCTTATGAGTTTGACGAATGGCAAATTAGCGGTACTGACGCAACAATAGATGATGCTCACGCTAATCCTGTAACCATCACGATGGGTACGGTTGACGCAGTAGTTACCCTGAAACTGAAAGTAGCGACAGTTAAATATACCGTTACCTTCGACGCTCAAGGTGGTTCGACTGTTGACCCGCAGCAAGTTGCAGATGGGGCAAGTCCTGTCGTTCCGACCGCTCCGACAAAAGAGGATTATATCTTCCGCGGTTGGGCAGAAAGTGCTGGTGCATCGGTTAGTGACGTAGTAGACGTTACATCGTTTACTATCAATGCGCCGAAGACTTTCTATGCAGTTTGGGAGGCCGAGCCGGCAGGTATTAAGTTGTTCAACGACTTAGGCGAATTGAATACAACGAACTTTGTAAGTGCTGCAGCAACTACTATAGAGATAGATGCTGTTGAATACCCGACGCTTGTAGCGTTCGCAAGCAACAGAACAAGTTTAGGCGGTGCAAAGAAAGCAGATTTGGTTCAGTATAACGCTACGACAGACCAAACGATGGTAAGAGTAGATTTGTATAATACCAATTCCAACGCTAAAACGGCGTATCTGTGGGTTGTTGAAGAGGGTGATGCAGCTGCTACTCAATTGGCTGAGATTAGTGTTCCGGGTACAACTCGCGTTAAGACAGGGTTCTATACCTTCAATAGTACTAAGAATCGCTCTGTATATCTAACTTCTGCAGCGAAAGCAGATATCAAAGTACTGCAAGTGAAGGTTGTTGAAAGTGGAACGGCTGTCAAGCAAGCAGGCCAAGTAGGTTATTCTGTTAACTTAAATAAGGGACGTATGTGCGCTCCTGTAGGCACTCCGATTGCGTTCGAGGGACTTACGCTTAATGTTTCTTCTGAATACGCAGTGCTGAATAACAGTAATTTGGCTACTAACTCGAGTATCTCGTTCTCGATAGCTTCGCCGCTTATTCTGCATGTGGAGAAATCCGGTGGTAAGTTCTATGTATCACAAGATCCGGCTGACAAGGGTACTATCTATAATGCCAATAGCGATATAGAGTTGAATACTACCGGTACGTGGTATGTTGGATCGGAGACGAGCGGTTCTGCGGCATCGTTCACCTTGATTAGATTCGATGCTCCGAAGTGCGAAAAACCGACCATAGCAACTATAGATGACGAAGATCTATGCGAAGGTGATGCCTTTACGGCATTGGTGGCTTCGGCTTCTGTAAGTGACGGTGGTACACTCCATTATGCTTGGTTCAAAGAAGCAGGCGCAACGGATGAAGTTGTAGGAACAGACGCTGCTTCCTTCACACCTGATGCAGACGGTGAGTACTATGTAATCGTTACGAATCAAAAGGATGGCTTTGCGGATAACACAGAGACTTCTAATGTCGTAACCGTTCAACATCTTGCAGGAACAACTATTACCACTGCTCCTGTTAGCGTTCGTAAGGATGCTGGAGAAGCGGCAACGTTGACCGTTGTAGCAGCGGGCAAGAACCTCGCTTACGAGTGGTTCACATGTAATGCTGATGGAACAGGTGCTGTTGCTGTAGATCCTGCTGCAACCGAGGCTTCGTTGGATGTAATCGTTCCGGACGGTGAACAATACTACAAAGTGGTTGTTACCGGTGGCTGCGGTACTGTGGAAGCTATTGCCAAAGTAGAAAAGTGGGTTGAACTGACGCAGCAAGATGTAACCGAAACCACTCTTTGGGACTTCTCGAAGACAGGCGTAACTGAAGATGTAACTATCCCTGTGACAGAAGAAAATCCGGTTAAACTGTTGGCAAACATTCCTACTGTGAACAATAACGAACTCTTCCGCTCCGACAATATCGTTGCAGGAGATGGTAAACTGACGACAGGATATATTCAGACGCAGAAACTATCGTTCCATGCAACTGTACCGGGTTATATCACTGTTACCTTCTCGAATACGGGTAACAAATCTGAATACCGTTATCTCGTAGTAAATGGTGTACAGACAGCAGTCGGTTCTAAAGACAAAACTGCTATATCGTATTCATGTGCTGTTCCGGCAGGCGATGTTGAACTGACAGTTACCGAAGGTAATGGTGGTAAGATGTTCAACTTCCGCTCGCTTAAATTCGAGAAGATGGACTACTTCCGTGAAATCCGTCCGGGTTACTACGGAACCATCTGTTTGGAGCACGGCGGAAAGATGTACGGCGCTGCTCTATATGAGGTGGCTTACTTCAACGGCGCAGACAAGATCTTCTTCGATGAGATCATTGACGGGACGATGGAACCGGGTATGCCGTATATCTTCCAGTCGGAAGGCGGCTCAACAGCGCTTGCGGTAGCATACTCGGAAGAAACTCCTTCCGCTGTCGCTCTGAGCAAGAACGGTCTCCACGGCTCTTATACGCAAGTAGAGTTGACTCCGGATGCAGGCAACTACATTCTGCTCAACAACCAATACTTGTTTGTAAATAGCACTAACGTATTTGTAGGTGCAAACCGTGCATACATCAGACTGAACGAAATTTCTACTAAGGCCACTCCTCTTGCTCCTGGTCGCCGTCGTATCGCGATGGGTGTTCAGAACTCGCAAGTAGCTACTGGCATGGAAAATCTCAATGCTGGTGAGGCACCGATGAAGGTAATGATTAACGGTCAGTTGTTCATCCTCCGCGGCGAGAATATGTTTGACGCAACGGGGCGCCTTGTTAAATGACAAGGCGCGCCCGTGCGCGTCGCGCACACACGCATGACTAATCCGAAATAACGAAAAACGAAAAGGATAGAATATGAAGAAGAATTATAATCAACCGGAAATCTTTATTTCCGAAATCATGCCGACAACCATCATCTGCGCAAGTATCACCAATGGTGGTAATACTGAAGATTACGGTGGTGGTGGCGGTGGACAGACCATTGGCGATTAATCCCTTCCCGCGTACTCACGTACCCGCGTGCGGACATTAATAATCCACGCACGTACGCGTATTGCGGACATTATCTACCAAAGGCAGCCAGAAAGCTGCCTTTGGTGGTGAATAAGATATTTTGAACCATTTTGGGCTGTTTTTGACTAAAACCAATAAAATCTGCAAGAATATTTGCATATGTCAGAAATATTTTGTATCTTTGCAGCCGCCAAAGGTACAAAATGTGAAACTATGAGCGATTCAAAGCAATTCATAAGACGTTTATCAAGACTTGGCAGAGAAGTGTTGCCAAGTTCTGCATCATTATGGTTGTACGGATCCCGCGCAAGAGGTACAGCACACGAGGATTCTGATTGGGATTTACTTATATTGCTGGACGAGGAAAAGGAGAAAAGTACAGATTTCGTACAATATGCATATCCCTTTACGTTAATGGCTTCTGAAGAAGACCAATTGGCGATTCCCCAGATTTATACAAAGAGACAATGGCAACAAATGCAGTTTACACCCTTTGTTAAGAATGTAGAACACGATAAAATAGTGTTAGTATGAGTTTATCGGATGACGAGCGCCGCATTATGGTGGATATGGAAATAGAGCGCGCAGAGAAAATCACGGAACAGTTCGAAACTTTGCGCCAACAACAGTATTGGGACACGTTGGTTAATAGAATGTACTATGCCGCTTTCCATGCAGTGAGTGCATTGATGATACATAATGCCATTAGCATACATACGCATCGAGGTGCGCTTAATGCTTTTAATAAGGAGTTCGTTCGCACCGAAATATTTACTGTTGAAGAAGGACACTTGTTCTCGAAGTTAGAAGGTTTGCGTGAGCGGGGGGACTATAATTGCTTTGTTGATGCAACAGAAGAAGAGATTGTTCCGCTTATTGAGCCTCTAAAAACTTTGATTGCCAAAATCAAGTCAAAAGTAAAGAGTTAATCCCTTCCCGCGTACTCACGTACCCGCGTGCGGACATATTATTATATCGCACGCACGTGTACAGCGGACATTATCTACCAAAGGCAGCTTCTCGGCTGCCTTTGATGGTCAAATATACAAAAAACGAAGAATTATTTGCATAATTCAAAAAAAAGCAGTATCTTTGCAGGCGAAATTTATTAAACGGAGGTATATTATGAGTAAAGGACAATTTGCATATGTCAGCCCTGAACTAACAGGGACGACTGAAAGTGTAAAAGGTGAGGTGATTAAAATCCGCCAAAATCCGTTTCTCGGACCGGAGATTGCTGTTCGTGATGAGAACGGGCGTATTTATTTCGGGGAGGCAAAATACTTTACAGCTATCTGATAAGCCTATGTTCGCAATCGCATTTGATATGGTCATTAAAGACCTCAGGACTTATTATGGAGAACCCTATAATAATGCTTATTATGAGATAAGCAATATTATGGAGCAATATGGTTTTTATAATACGCAAGGGAGTTTATACATCACTCAAGGCGATTTTTCTAATCTTGTGCGTGCTATTAATGCACTTAAAGCTACTCCGTGGTTTAAGGCTTCAGTACGGGATATACGCGCTTTCCGTGTAGAAGACTGGTCTGATTTCACCCCCTTCATGAAAGAATAATACTGCGTAATCGTGACTCTTACTTATCAACCCTGCCTCCACGAGTACGCAAATGCGCGGGTTTGGGCTATATTCATTCCGATGTATCACGGTACAGACAGGTCGCGGGGAGGTCGCGGGGAGGTCGCGGATTTGCCTCGTAATTGAGTTGTAGTTGAGTCGTAGTTGAGACATGTTTAATTTTTCAGTATTGTTTAGTCTCGTTCTTCGTAATTATGAGATTACTGTATTAGAGAGGGGTGTTTTTTAATCCAACAATTCAAATTATTCTTAGACCAAAGATTACGCGGGTAAGATGAATAATGTATAACAAAAAAAAGCGGTGCATCGGTTAGACACATCGCTTTTTTCCGAAAAATGCTGCGGGATTAATTGGCCTCTGCATCAGCAGGAGTAGCCGGCAGTTCAGCCTCTGCATCAGCAGGAGTAGCCGGCTGTTCAGCCTCTGCATCCTCTGCTCCTTCCTGAGCCTCGATAGTCTCTTCAACTGCCTCCACCTGAACAGCAGTTTTGCTCTCCTCCGCCAACTTGGCGCCTTTGCCCTTGACGATACCTACGGAGATGATGCTCAGAAAAACGATGATAGCGATGAGCGTCCAGGTAGCTTTCTCCAAAAAGTCAGCCGTTTTGGGCGCACCCATTACCTGATTTCCGCTCGCGAAACCGGAAGCCAAACCTCCACCTTTGCTATTCTGTACCAAAACGAGAAGCGTCAGCAGAATAGCCGCAATAATGATTAATGTTGTAACTAATGTACTCATACTATAATTTTACGATTTAATAATTTACAATTATGTAATTGAAACACATTTTTTCAAAATCGGGTGCAAAGATACAACAAAAATTGCATATATGCAAATTTTTTGGCAAAAAAAGCAATTATATTTGTGTATGTAAAAAAAAAGCACTATCTTTGCATGACATTTTGTCAGTTGAGTTATGACGCAGCAAGAATTATTATCCATCAAGCAGCGATTCGGTATCATAGGTACCAGTCCGTTGCTGAATAGAGGAATAGAGATAGCAGTGCAGGTAGCCCGCACCGATTTGAGTGTACTCATCACCGGCGAGTCGGGAGTGGGAAAGGAGCATTTCCCAAAAATCATTCATGCTTTCTCCCGACGCAAGCACGGTGCTTATTTTGCCGTAAACTGTGGTGCTATTCCGGAAGGAACAATCGACAGCGAGCTGTTTGGGCATGAGAAAGGAGCATTTACCGATGCGAAGAATGAGCACAAAGGCTATTTCGAGATAGCGGATGGCGGTACGCTGTTTCTGGACGAAGTGGGCGAGTTACCCCTTCAGACGCAGGTGCGTCTGTTGCGTGTGTTGGAGACCGGCGAGTATCTGCGGATGGGTTCCAGCCAGGTGCGCAAGACGAATGTGCGCGTGGTGGCGGCGACCAACCTGAACATGCGTCAGGCTATAGATGACGGACGTTTCCGCGAGGATCTGTATTACCGCTTGAATACGGTGGAGATACGCGTGCCGGCATTGCGAGAACGCAAAGAGGATATACCTCTTTTGTTTAGAAAGTTCGCCGTTGATTTCTGCAACAAGTATCAAATGCCTCCTCTGTCCCTCAATGACGAGGCGACGCGTTTGCTGCAAGAGTCCTATTGGCGTGGTAACATCCGCCAGCTCAAGAATATGGCGGAGCAGATAGCCGTGATAGAGATGGACCACCAGATTAGTGCTGAGACGCTACGCAAATATCTGCCCAAAGGAGAAAACCAGCAAAGTATCGTGCTTCGTGCCCCGCAGCAGGAATCAGGAGGAAAAGACTACTCGCATGAAATAGGAATATTATATAATATGGTGATGCAGAACAAGAAGGACCTGGAGGAACTGAAGGAGTTGCTGTTGAGCGGTCACCGCGAAACCGGCATACCCGAATACAGCGACCCCGGAACCCCCACCATCACCATCCAACAT
>Ga0310694_10001633_pt1 | contig 24793 bp, 33 predicted proteins | sample 174DNAGHGhighgp2_FD_203884 | JGI IMG/M metagenome (GOLD analysis project Ga0310694, IMG submission 203884) | Sheep rumen microbial communities from Palmerston North, Manawatu-Wanganui, New Zealand - 1742 DNA GHGhigh gp2 (v2) (version 2) | ecosystem: Host-associated > Mammals > Digestive system...
GGGATGTCCTGCTCGTCAAGCTCATTGAAGAGCTTCACGATCCGGCGGTGCATCTGCTCCGTCTTTCTCTGGTGCTTTGTCATCTTTGTAGTCATTCTCATGTCTCTTAATGGTCTCGTGCAATGCGGCGAGGAAGCGCCCCGAGGAGTCCAGCCCCGTGTAGGCGGACTGGTGCAGCCCCTCTGCTATGAGGTTGATGCGGCCGAGTATCTCCACGGCCCTGGGGTCTCCCCGCCCGATCATGCCACCCGCCCTGTCCGCCAGCCCCCTGAGCTCCGCCAGGATGGCCTGCGCCGTCTCCCTCGGGCTCATAGGGCGCCCCCTTTCCCGAGCCACGGCTGTCCGAGCAGAAGGCGGTCGTCGCCGAGGCACCGCTCCAGGTCGCTGTGTCTGTAGAAGAGCCCCACCTTGCCCTTGCGTATGGGCGTCAGGCGCCCCTCCCTAACCCAGGCCTCGACGTGGCTCCTTCCGTAGCCCTTCTGCGCCTGTCTCTGCGTGAGCAGGGGGATCCTCCCCTCGCTCTCCTGCAGCCTCCTGAGCGTGTCGGCGTGTATGCCGGCGCTGATGTCCGAAAGCTGCTTCTGTGTCAGTAGTCCCTGCATAAGTCTTTCCTTTCCTTTTTAGTTTAACATTCAGGGCCGGGGGCGGGAATCGAACCCGCCACGGTGGAAGGACGGACGCTTTTAATCAGATCCCTCCGTCTGTCTCGCTACCCTCTCGAGCCTCCCCGGCCGCCACCTAGGGCCTCAAGCCCTGCCGCGGGTTACGGCCAAATACCTTAGAAGCGCAGGTTGTCTCATTGCTGCTTGTCAGCCACCCTGATGGTGAGGCGCACCGCCGTCGGCTCGTCGTCCCTGAGCGCACGGAGCGTCTCCGTGTCGAGCATCCCGGGGTCTATCTCCGTGACGCCGCTGTTGGAGGCCACCCACGTGCCGCCCTCCAGCCTCGGCACCCCTCCGAGGAACCACATCCGGTAGATCGTCCGGTGCTTCTTCCTCTCCATGGTGATGTAAGTCTTTTCCATACTCTCTCTCTTTTTAGTTTAACAATCGCGGGAAGGCGGGGAGTCGAACCCCGCTCGTGTTGCAGGCGCCAAGAACGTGCGGAGCTGTCCAGCGCTCCGGTGTTGAACGGCTACCCCACCCCTACCCGAGCCGGTGGGACGGCATTCCCAGAAGCCTCCGCCCAGTCCTCTCGGACTGTCGGGGGCGGGCGGTTCGGATCGTCGTCGTCAGTGAGTTTTCAGGTGCATTCGCGTATGTATATAGATATATTGAACTTGCAAAGCTTAAACAAAGTAAAGAATACGAACGTTGTTTAACCGGACGGCGACCCTCGCCTCTTTCAGCATATAACTTACTTAGAAAAAACATTATAAAGATCTCTTTGATGAAACAGTCGTCTCCTCATCGGGCGGCGGGGAGGAGTCGGACCTCCCACGTGTGGCGAATGCCTGGTGCGATACCCCCTGAAGATTACCAGAGAGGGGGTGAGTTGCCCGGCACCTCGGGCGCTACCCGTTACGCCCGCCTACGCCGCTCAGCCATGGTCGGCTTACCAGAGCCGTGCTAAACCTCGAACGTTGTCTCCTTCGGCAGTTCCCCGCATCCCCGGTCGTAGTCCTCCAGCGAGGCGACCATGCCCCCCACGCCTGCGAGGGTGACGTCCCTCTCGGTGGAGACCAGCTCGCCCTCCTTGAGGAGCCACGCCGTGGATGTGGCGTAGCACACGTTGAGCCGCATCCTGCCGTCCTTCGTCTGATAGACGGTGTATATCTTTTCCGACCGGAAGTTTACCGGATGCTGCGGCTGCGCCCCCGTCACCGCCTCGGGCACGGTCTGTGCGGCTGCCGCCGTGATTTCTTTTCTCTCCTTATCCATATTCATTTCATTTTTTGTATATTTGCCTTTTCCGTAATTCGTTCCGTAACTTGTTCCGTAACTAATTACGTTGCAAATATAGGAGATTTTCTCCCATATATCCAAATTTTATAGGAGATTTTTTACCATAATTTTTTAAACTTTTTTATATATGGCTGATAATCAAACAATTAAAGATAGAATAAAAGCATATATTCTAAAGAAAGGAATGACGACCTATGCCTTCGAAAAAGCTAGTGGACTATCGATAGGATACGTCAAGAATATAAGTAAGTCGATACAGCCCGATAAGATGGAATTAATAAGTGGGGCTTTCCCCGACCTCAATCCCGGCTGGCTGATGACTGGCGAGGGCGAGATGCTGCGCACGGATCCGGGCGCCGGGGCTGTGAGCGACGTCGAGGCGCTGCGCAGGCGGATAGCGGAGCTGGAGGCGACGGTGGAGAGGCAGAACAGGGTGATAGACGCCCTCACGGGCACAGGTTGCAAACAGATAGGATGAGGGGCATGAAGGAGAGGCTGATGGCGTTCATCGCCCACCTGGGGATGAGCGTGAGGGCGTTCGAGCAGAGCTGCGGGCGCCCCAACGGGTTCGTGAACAATATGAAGGACAACCTGAGCGTGAAGACGCTTGGCGAGATCTCCGCCCGCTACCCCGAGCTGGACACCCAGTGGCTGATCACGGGCGAGGGCACCATGACGAGGCAGGCGACCGACACGCAGCGCCTGCTGGGGCGCATCGCCGAGCTGGAGGAGACCGTGGCGGCGCTCAGGGAGCTGAACAGGCAGCAGAACGAGGTGATAGAGGCCTGGAAGGGGCTGAGAGGCAGGGGTTAAGAGTTAAGAGTTAAGAGTTAAGAGTTACGGGGTCGGTGCGTCGCAGCGACACCCCCATTCGTACAGGTGCTCGCTCCTCCTCCCGTCGATGCTGAGGGACAGCCTTGCGATGTGTTCTGGTGATTTCATGCTTCGTGAGTATTTGACGGAAAGATACTAAAAAAGAGGGAATCCGTCGGAATTTTCCCGCCTTTTTTCTTGTATATATGTAACATTTTTGTTACCTTTGTATTGTCAGATTAAAGTTAAGCGATATGAAGTATTCAGAATTTTACAAACTGCTTGAAGCCCACGGATGGGTCATCAGCAAGGGAAAGAGGCACTGGAAGTACGTACACCCCGACTACCCGCATTTCATACCGGTGGGGAGGCACCAGTCGAAGGAGATTCCGAAAGGGACGTTGGAGGCGATGCTGAAGCAGGCAGGGCTGAAATGACGGAAGGCGCTCCCCCGAACAGGGGGAGGCTATTAAACATAACATCAAAATGAAGGAGGGAAACAAAATGAAGGCAATAATCGAAAGAGGAACTGACGGGGGATTCTCCGTCTATACGGAGGAAGTGAACGGCGCTTTCGGCTACGGGTTCACGGAGCAGGAGGCGAAGGACGACTTTATGGAGATCCTGGAGGAACAGGCGGAGTATTATAAGGAAAAGACGGGGGAATTTCCCAAATGGTACGGAGGCGGGAAATACGAGGTGGAGTACGCCTATGATCTCTCGGGCTTCTTCGAGCGGTTCCCGTTCATCAACGCCACGGCGTTCGCAAAGGAGATAGGACTGAGTCCGTGCATGATGCGCAAATACAAGCGTAAGATAGTCCCCGTGTCGAGCAGACAGAGGGAAACCATACAGAAACGGTACAATGAACTGATAGACCGCATGCGGGCGGTGGTCTTCTGAAAAGGAAGGTCAGCTTTAATCTGACACATGGGCGGCCCCGCATGGCCGTCCTTTTTTTATGCGGATCACTAAACAGGAAAAGATATGGGAAAGATTGTAAGGAAAGGGGGCTGCCATGCCTAGCTTCAAAGCGGTGGTGATGAGGCCCCGCAGGAACGGCGAGAGGGCGGTGTGCATCCGCCTGATACACGGGAGGCGCACGAGGCACCTGCCGACGGGGCTCGTGGCGTGCGACGGCGACGTCAGGAACGGCGAGCTGGTGTCGCCCGTGCTGATAGACCGCGCCAACGAGATCATGAAGAGGATGCGCGACCGCTGCAACACGCAGGGGGCCGCGCTGCTCTCGATGGGCATAGACGAGGTGGCGAGAATCGCCTCGTTCAACGACGAGTACGACCGCAACTTCCTCGGCTACTGCCGCCTGCACCTGGAACGGATGGCGAGGGAGAAGCAGAACGGCACGCTGTCGGTGCACCGGCAGGCGGTGAAGTCGCTCGAGGAGTTCATGGGCAGGGGGCTGCTCTTCTACGACGAGATGACCACGGGGCTGATGAGGGAGTACAGGGAGTGGCTCAGGGGCAAGGGGAGGCGCGCCCCGTCGCTCTACTTCTCGACCGTGGCGAGCATCTACCGGGAGGCGAAGAGGGAGCTGAACGACACGCCGACCGGCGAGCCCCGCATCACGAGGGACCCGTTCGCCATCGTGAAGCCCGACCGCATGCCGCAGACACGCAAGAGGGCGCTCTCGGCCGACGAGATACTGTGCATAAGGGACTTCTCGGCGGAGGGCGAGACGGCCGTCGCACGTGACATGTTCATGCTCTCCTTCTACCTGGCGGGCATCAACGCCGCCGACCTCTTCGAGCTGAAGTGGGCGGACGGGGGGCACGTGGAGTACAACAGGAGGAAGACCCGCACGAGGAGGGCGGACGGTGCCTACATGCTGCTATCCGTTCCGGACGAGGCGAGGCCGATCCTGGAACGGTACGCCGACCGGCACGGCGAGTACGCCCTCGACTTCTGCAGGAGGTACATGCACCATGCCTCCTTCCGCAACATGATCGTGAAGGGGATGAACAGGATAGGCGCCGCCCTGGGCATCGACCGCCTCACCTACTACGCCGCCCGCCACTCGTGGGCCACCATCGCCGCCAACGAGTGCGGGGTGGACATCTACACGGTGGAGAAGGCGTTGTGCCACAAGCCCGCGGGGCTGTCGGTCACCGAGACGTACATCAAGGCGGACTACTCCAGGATAGATTCGGCCAACCGAAGGGTGCTGGACTACCTGGAGGAGGCGGGGCTGTAGGGAGTTAAGAGTTAAGAGTTAAGAGATGGAAATGTCCAAGTCGTGTCCAAGTCGTGTCCAAGTCGTGTCCAAGTCGTGTCCAAGTGTTAAGGGTTAAGGCGCTGGGTAGCCGGGGATGGGAAAGCAGAACGGCGGGAAGTGCGACAGCGTCATCCTGCCCCCGTCGGACGAGAAGTGGAACTTCACGCACTCCGGATGGAAGAAGAAGATCTTCTTGCCGAGGAGGCGGGCCATGCGCCGCTCTATCCGTGCGCCACGGCTCCGCTCCCACCCTGGGAGCATCATGACGGAGTCGCACTTCAGGAGGAGCAGCAGGTCGAGCATCATGCAGGTGACCCACCGTCTGCCCTCCTTGTAGGGGTTCTCCCTCATGGGGTTGACGATTCGCCAGTCGTGGCCTTCGGGCTTGCCGATGTGCCTTCTCCACCGCCTCTCGGCGGCTTCGAGACACTTCTCGGCATACGTGAATCTTCTGTGTGCGACCTTCACCCCTATCGAGGTGATGGGGCCGCTGAGGTATATCTTATGCATTTTTTTGCGATTTATTTGGAGGATTGATAAAATATTGCATATATTTGCAGCACGGAAGTAATGTGCTAAGTAATCCGCTCAGGACCAAAAAACTCCAAACGACCATCGTAAAGGTGGCCGTTTTTTTTTTTTTTAAGGACGCTCCTCAAGGGCTATCCTATCATCCTGCATGAATATTATTTTTTCGAATTTTTCTTTGTCGATCAAATTTTTTATTGTACGTTTGCAACGAGGCATCCTAAAAAAAGCCAGCAATACCCCTAATAGGTAAGGGGAAGTCGCGAAGAGCGCCTTGTATGGTAGGTTCGATTCCTATGGCTGGTTTTTTTTCGGGATGCTTTCTTATTAGCTCCACCCCGTTGGACCACAAAGATTCATGCCTTATTATTTTACCCGCCGTGACAACTACATTAGATTTACCGAAGCCCTTTATCTTTTTATTTAAGTCTATCGCAAATTTTACGACGTTTTCTTCCCCTTTGTACTTATACATAATAAAGTTTTTATGCCTTGGGTCATAGGCGGCGTTGTATGACTTCATGTTTCCGATAAAATCCGCCAAATCCGAAAATTCTATCGCTTTGCCGCTTTCCACTTTCATTTCTCGAAACATGTGAGAAAGTTGCCTTGATGAAATCACGATGTCGACGCTATCCGGCACGAGGCCTTTAGTCCTCAAGAAATCTTCTATGTATTTCGGGGTTTCTCCTATTTTTGTAGGCTCCAATCTGCAGCCTTTGCTTATGCCCGACTGCCATTCTTCATAGGCTTTTTCGATCTTTGCTTTCGACATACCTGCTTTTTTCTCGTCTATAGTAGGACCTTTTTCGAGAGTCCCTTTTTTAGAAATACTTATGAGTTCACACAAATTGCAATTATGTATGCACTTCGCTGCGTCGAGGAATCGACCCAGACGGTTCTTCGCCTTGCCTCCTGCGAGCCTCAACCAGATGCAGGTCTTCGGCTTCGGGTAGTGTGGCTGGTTGGACGAGAACATCTCGGCGGTCTTGCCCGGATTGGACTCCAGCCCCTTGGCGGGCTTGGGCACGCCCTTTCCCTTCGGGATGTCTTGGCGGTCGGTGGCAGGCTCGTCGGTCGGCTTCAGCCAGCACTTGCAGTTCCAGAGGTCGCCGGGGCGGTGCTCGTCCCAGAACGGGTCGTCAACGGGGAGCGTCAGGGCGTCGCGCCAGAACACGGCGTGCTCCTCCCTCGGGTCGGCGCTGCTTGTGGGCATCCACGTGAGGCGCGGCGCCACGTCCTTGTCGCGCTCGAACTGCTGCCAGTCCGCCGCCTGCTCGGCACGCAGGATGGCGGTGTTGTACTCCGTCTCCAGCCATGCGCGGTTGAAGTGGCTCTGGATGGATGCGGTGGCCTGCCTCCACTCCTCGAAGGAGCGCAGGTTGCCTTCATCGTCGTGGAGCTTGGATGCCATCATCTCGCCGTAGCGGTGCGCACGGAAGACGGAGAAGACCTCGATGGAGTGCGTGTATCGCTCCAGGAAGTCCGTCTCCTCGGCTATGCGCTTGTTGCGGCTCTGCGCCATGCCCTGGGCCGTGGCACGCTCGAAGAGGTCGCGGGTGGCCTCGAAGAGCTGTTCGGACACGCCGCCCTTATCGGGCGCCACCTCCTCGTCGTAGATCTCCCTCAGCACGCCCTCCAGCATGTCGGGGTCAAAGGAGACGCCGCTCGCCACGTCACGCACGCTCCGCTTGCCGCAGCACGGGCAGGCGGAGCCGTAGTAGGTGCGGTTTACCAGCTCACGGAATGACTGCCCGCCTTGCGGGCTGATGCGAAAAAATCAAGTATCCTCCTGTAGATGGTCTTGTCGGTCGGCTTCTGTTGAGGCTCGTTCTCCTTCTCCCCGCCCTCCGGCTGTTCCTCCCCCGCCTGCCCCCTCATGGCTTCGAGCATGGCGGCTTTCTCCTCCTCCTTCCTCTTCTGTATCTCCTCGTAGTTGTCGGGCTTGTCTATGCCGAACGTGTCGTAGAGGTAGTCGTCGGCGATGGGCAGACCGAGGCTGTTCATCTTGACCACGATGTCGGCCTGCTGCACCCTGTCTATCTTCTCCTCCTGCACGAACGCCCACTCCCCTCCGCCGACATCGATGCCGAGCTTCTCGAAGATGGGCGTCATCTCGTAGTTGAGCACGTCGAGCACGTACCCTCGGTCGTCGGCCATGATGGCATCCTCCTCGCTCTTCTGCACGTCGCCCAGGGCGCGGCTTCCGCTGTCTCCAACGGTGGTGGTGAGGGTGTTGCCCAGGATGAGGATGGAGATCTGCTCGTCGCACTTCTGCATCAGCTTGTCGTACAGCTCTGACGAGCCGGAGCGGGTGGCTGGGTCCACGAGGCGCATGGCGCTGTCGGAGGTGTGGAAATAGACGCCGTTGGAGCCCTGCGCCTCAGCCTCCTCCTTGAGCTTCATCATCGTCTCCCAGTCGGAGCCGTCGTAGGTGTACTCCCGTATGGGCATTCCGAAGAGCTGTGCGTACTGCGCCCAGTCGCCTGTGGTCTGCCTCTTGGTGATGATCCACGGCACCACGCTCATCAGCTCGCCGCAGTCGTCGGGCTTGCCGAGGAAGAGCGTGTTGGGGAAGTCGTCGAGGGGTTTTCCCCGGAGGTCGCCCGCATATTCGAGCACCTCCCTTGTGACGGGGTTGACGTGGCGGTGGTCAATCATCGTGACGTCAACCCATCCTTCCTTGTCAACGAGGAACTGGTAGGCGTTGAAGCCCCACATCTGCACGTCGATGAGCGACTTGATGAAGTTACGGAACCACGGGCTCCGTATCTGCTCGTTGACCGCCTCCACTGGTTCGCCGTTCCTTCTGAACTCTATCGGGAACTGCGACACCGCTATCTTTCTCTTCCGGATCACGCCTTTGAGGTGGGTGTCCATGAGCGACGAGTCGTAGAGGTCGTAGAGCTCCTTTCGTCTAGGGTAGTCCCACCGGATGGCGGCGTTGACCGCCTGCTGGAACAGCTGCACGTTGGGGTACCACAGGTGCGGCACGCCTATCTTCACATTGTTGGGGCGGTCGCCCGTGCTCATGTACCCGCCCTGTCTTATCTGGTTCTTTTCGCTGACTTTAGCCATTGTCTTATTGTTTTAGTGTTATATGGATGCCTTGGCGGCTGATAATACTCTCAGAAGCGATTCCGCCAGCGTTCGCTCGACGCTCTCCCGGTTCTCGGTGTAGCCTCCGTTGAACTCCATGCGCACCATCTCCTTTGAGAAGTTGATGGTGATGGCGGTGCTCCTGGTTCCTCCGCCCGCTATGGCCTCGGCTCCGCTTTTCGCCGTTGAGGCTGTCTGAAGGCCGAGACCTCCCGCCAGCGGGTTGCCGAACGTGTTGGCGTTGCTCTTGATCTGCTTGTTGGTGTCCGTCGCCTCCTCGCCGCTCTTCCACTGCAGGGAGACGTTGTCGAAGGCGCGGCGTGCCTTGTTCACGTGGTCCATCATGCTCTTCGCTCCGTCGGCTATGGCCTTCTGCCGTGCCTCCACGGCGGCGTTGATGCGCTCGATGGCACGCCTGTTCTCGTCGCTGTCGCCCAACCCGACCGCCTCCTTGAACTTGTACCATCCGAGCCTTATCTTGTCGAGTCCTATCATGATGCCGTTCACGATCGTGTTGAATTGGAGCTTCACGGAGTCCACCCATGCCAGGAACACCTCCTTCATGAATGTGACGGTGGCGTCCCAGACGGTGCCCCACCCCGTCGTATGCTTCCTCACCCAGAGGATGGCCGCCACGAGTGCGGCTATGGCCGCTATGACGAGACCTATTGGGTTGGCTGTCAGCACGACGTTGAGGATTGCCTGCGCCGCCGTCCACAGCTTGGTGGCCGTCGTCACGATGGCGGCTTTGATGGCGAGTGCGTTGACAGCCAGTGTGACCGCCGCAATGCCAGCGGCGAGTGCTGCCAGTACGTCGAGGTTCTCCGTGACGAAGGCGAAGATGGCCTCTGCGATGTCGAGCATCGTGTTGAGGACGGTCACCAGTCCGTTCATAGCCGGAAGGAGCGCCGTCCGTATGCGTGTGTAGAGGGCTCCGAGGCGTTCGCCGACGTCGCCCATGCTGTTGGCGTACTGCTGCATCTTGCCTGCGGGGGTCTGCGCCATCGCCTCGTTCATGCCCCCGACTTTCCTGCCTATCACCTCGGAGAGGACCGCCACCTTCTCCTGCTCGGTTCCGAACTTCATCACCTTCTCCTGTGCGTCGGTGAGCTGGAACCCGTAGCGTTCGAGCAGCGCCGTGCTTCCGTTCATCGCCTTTCCGATCATCTGCGCCGTGCTTGTGGCGGTGGCCTGCGATGCGTTGAGGCCGTCCTGGCTCACGATCATGTCGTTCATCACCGGTATGAGCGCCTGCAGGCTCTCCTTCTCTCCTATGTAGTTGGCGAGCGCCTGCGCCCCGGCCAGCTGCACCTCGTCGCCCACCACGCCGAGCTTCTGCTGCGCCGCTGTGAGGTCCTTGATGAGGCGTATGTCGTCGGAGGTGGCGTTCATGGTGTTCTGCATGGCCGTCTCCAGCCTCGCCTCCGCCTCCGCCTGAACTCTGTAGGCTCCCTCGCATGCCTGCATGGCCGACCACAGCTTTCCGAAGGCTTGCGTCACGAAGCTGACGCCGAGGCCCATGACTCCGAGCTTCGACAGCTTGTCGCCGAGCGTGCCGACCGACGACTTCGCATTGTTCGCCTTGTCGCTTATCTCGTTGAGCGTTGACGTGGCTTCCCGGCCGTCGATCTCGTAGGTTACCTGTACTTTTTCGTCTGCCATATCTGTTGTGCTTATTTGTTCGCTTCAGCCTCCTTTCGCCGTATCCATTCCAGTTCTCTGAACCTTTCAGCCCACTCACTGTCTGGCAGGCTCTCCGGATGGCTGATGTGCATGTAGTATCTCAGTTCTGCGTCGATGATGCGTATGTAGTCCGTGTCGGACACCTCCGCATCCTCTATAGCTTTTTTATCTCGGCCTCCTTCACCTCAACGAGGGTGGCGATCTGTGCGGACACGCCGAGGAAGAGGGAGTCGTCCGTCTTGATCTCCTCGTCGCCTTCCAGCCAGCACTGGTTGAGTATTATCTCGTTGAACCTCATGGGGTCGCTCTTGCCCGCCACGCTGGCGTAGCTCAGCTCACGGCGGTTGGGTTTGCGGAGGTAGCATCTGCGCCCGTCCACGGTGATTTCGTACACGTCTCCGTGCTTTTCCTTCCATTGACGGATCTGTTCCTCCGTCGCCTTGTATGTTTCCTTAGTCTCGTTCATTTTGATTCGGTTTTTAGGTTGGTTGATAAATCGGTTGATAAAAAGGAGGAGCCGTGCCGATGACTGACACGGCTCCTGCCATTGTTAAACAAAAAAAGATTGTAAGGGTCCGTTTTACTTGTTGCGCTGCAGGCGCAGGAAGACGATTGGGAGGTCGCACTCCATGTGGGTGTCGCCCTGGTTCATCTCCCGTGGTTCCTCTGTGAACTGCACCCCTTTCAGGATGTCGGTGCGGATGAGGTCTCCGTTCGAAGGGTTGCCGTAGGCCACCACGATGTCCACCTCCAGTCCGAGGAGCCCGTTGGCTCCGCCGGCGTTGGCCAGCGTCTCCAGTTCGCTCTGGTGGAGCTTGACGCTTCCCTCGTAGCTGATGTTCCCCTTCTGCACGGCTATGGGCTGGTTGCCCTTGCCGTAGATGAGGCTCTTCTCCTGGGATGCCTTGTAGCTCACCCCGCTGATGCCGGTGATGGGCTTTCCGCCTATCACGACGCTCACGTCCGCCCATTCGTACTGTCTGGAGCTGAATGATCTTGTCTCTATGTTTGCCATTTGTTCCTCCTTTCTTAATCAGTTGTGTAGAATGACAGGTTGGCTTCGAGATAGTAGGCGTAGCCGTACGGCTTGACCTTCACGTCCACCACTATCTTGTTCGTTGACACGACGTTCTGCGAAGGATCGACATAGACCTTAATGCCGTTGTCTGTGTCGTCGTCCGGATCGGCTCCGAGGTTGCCTGCGTTGGCCATGCCCCTCTCGAGGGCGGTCTCGACCGCCGCCTCGATGCTCTTGGCCGTGGTGGTCGGGATGGTTCCGTCGGAGGTGACGGGTATCTGCATGCCCACCTGCTCGACGAGCGTCTGGTAGGTGATGCGGAACGCCTTGTCGATGGTCCTGCGTCTTGGAATGAGCCCGTAGTCGTCCGTGGCGCCCGTTGCCGTGCAGTCTGACGACCAGAAGAAGCCCGCCTTGCCGGTCCATGTGCGTGGCACGATGTAGCCCTTGGTGCTGAGCGCCGATGAGCTCGACAGTGTGACTACATCCGTTCCGAACGTCATTGTGGATGCCTTCATGGCTCCGTCCGACACTCTGGCCACGGATGTCTGCACGCTCGTCTTCGCGATGCGTCCGAGAAGGAGCCCAACGGCTGCCGCATCGTCGAGCAATGCGTCTGTGGCTGTCACGCCCGTCAGCTCGTTGCCGCACACGACGGCCACATGGCTGCTCTCTGCGAGCGTGATGTCAACGGCGTTGCCCGGCGTGGTCGGAGCCTTGATGCCCGCAACCACCAGCACGGGAGCGTACAAATCCTCCTCCAGGTCCTCGACGGCCGCCTCAAGCCCCTGTATGGCTGTGACGGTTCCGGATGATCCGAGCGGAGTGGTGACAGCTATCGCACGGCAGGCGCCGCCCGACAATGTCTGCAGGCTGGTGATGCCGGCTGCCGATGTAGTCGGCTTGGCGTTCAGTATCCACAGATAGGCCCCGTCGCCGGCCTCGTCGAAGAACTCGCGGATCATCTCGTAAGTGAGTGCGTCTGTTCCGCTGACCGTCACATCCGAAAGGGACGTGATGAGGTAGGCTGCGCCGTTGTGCTCCAGGTAGTTGTTAACCACCACGGCACCGTCTGGTATCAGTCCGCACACGCCGTCTGCGGTCGGCTCGGTCAGTCCGAGCTGCCCGTTTTGGAATGATATTCTGACGTATGGTAAATTCATATTGTCTGCTTTTTAATGGTTTCGTAAAAATCCCCCCGACCGTTCAGACCGGGGGAACCTTTCAAAATGAAGAAGCACTAAGCCTTGACGTTCCAGTTGGTGCCGTCAAAGTAGAATGTAGCCTCTGCGCCTTTCACAATATCGACGCCTGCGATCGTGATCTTGTAGTTGCCCGACTGAGCGTTCTTGATCGTCACGCATGAGCCGATCACTGCGTTGGTGTTGGCGAACGACCAGGTGGCGTCGGCGTTCAAAGTGGTGGTGTAGTTGACCACCGACTTGTAAGCGACCGGTGTCACAGTGGAGCCTCCAGCCAAAGCTGTAGCCTCGCGTCCGTCGTAGATCACGACGTAGTCTCCGAAGGCGATGTTGGTGTCTGCCTTCATGAGCATCTTCAGGAAGTGCTTCTCTCCGGCTGCGGACACTTTGTCCTCCTGGATGAATGCCTCGTCCTGATTCCATGCCACCGCTGCGAAGAGGTTGGACTCCAAGGAAGAGTCGGCCAACGTAAGAACGATGAGTCCCTCAGGCCACTGAGCCAAGCCGACGACAGGGATTCCGTTGTAGGCCAAGGTCTGCTGGATGGTGAGGTCGCCGTTCTTGTAGGTGTTGAGCTTCAACTCCTCGTCGTAGTTGTCCGTGTCGGCGATGGATGTGATGAACTTGAGGTTGCCCTTTCCGCGCAACGCTTTAGGAAGCTTGGAGAGCATTCTCTTGAATTTCTTCGCGTAGGTCGTGTCTCCCGAGGTGATTCCTCCGTCGAGTACGTCCTTATCGGCAAGGATGCGTGGCACGATGCCGTTGATCAGCTTGTTGTTGTCGCCGGCTACACGGATGCCGTTGATGTACTGGTTGCCAAGTTCTTCGGCAATCTTCTTTGCGAAGACTTCCAGGAACTCTGCCTGTGCGGATGCACTCCAGGTCTCCATCGCCATCGGTCCGTTCGGTTGCCAGCGTCTCCAGATGGATTCGAAGTTGCGAGGGTTGAACTCGGTGTAAGCCATGAGGTCCTGAGGCTCCAGGTACTTCTCAACGTATGTGAAGGTGCCTCGAGCGTCGCTGGAGTCTGGTTGCTCGATGCGGTGCTGCAGCAATGTGCCGACCGTCAACTCACCGATGTACAGTTTCTTCAACACGTCGGGTTCAACGTGGATGAGGTTCTTTTGAACCAGTTCGTTCTGCAGGGTTGCCTTGGTCAGCACCCTGTCGAGGAACTCGCCAGGATAGGCGGTTGTGATTGAAATTGCCATTGTCTGTATTGTTTAGGGGTTATTACTTGCGTTTAGCTATCTCGTCCATCTCCGATTGGAAGTAGGATTTCTTCGGGAGGTCTCCCTCGCCCTTGATGAAGTCTTCCACGCGTGCGGGTTCGGCCGGTGCGGGGATGGATGCCAGCATCTTGAGGGCGTTCTCTCTGTCGCTCTTGATGAGGTCTCGGTAGATGTCAGCCTGCGTCTGGCTGATTCTGCCCGACTCCAATGCGTCGGCTATCTCCTTCTCGTCCGCCTGCGCCTGCGCCTCCTCCTTCTCCTCCTTGAAGGATTCCACCTCGGCCTCCAGTTCGGCGATGCGTTTGTTCTTTTCCTCGATCTCGGCGTTCTGGGCCTCCAGCTCGTCGGATTGCTCCTGCGCCTTTGCGACCACTTCGTCTTCCGTGGAGCAGTCCTTGAATGCCGCCACGGCCTGAATCTTTGTCATGTCCATGTCGTTGTTTGGTTTTATGGGGTTAGTACTATGCATTCCGTCGGTGCGCCCGTTGAGGCAGTCGTACACTGCCGCCAAGCGGTCCTCGGTTCCTTTCGCCTCCGCCTTCTCAGCTATGCCCATGTCTATGCACTCGGAGGCTTCCAGCCAGTGATCCTTTCCGTCGAAGTAAGCTTCCCTCACCTCCTCGGCAGTCTTGCCGATCTTGCCGGCTATCATTTCGGCCAGATCGTCGTCGATGGAGTTGAGCATGTCGAGCTGTTCCTCCACCTGCTTGCTGTTGCCGTACACATACGAGCTTGCAGAATGAATCATCAGGCGGCTGTACTCGGCCATCTTGAGAGGCTTTCCGCAAAGCGATATGACCGCAGCCGCGCTAGCCGCCAACGCATCGACCACAATGGTCACGTCGTCGCATGCCAGTACTGCCGAACGTATGGCTATGGCTTCGAACACGTCACCGCCCGAACTGTTCATGTGCATCTCGATGGGTTCCCCGCCATGCTCCTGCAGCCAGGTCACCACCTCCTTCGAGGTTACTTCCCAGCCTATCTCTCCGTATAAAAGTATTTTTGCCATTAGATTTTTATATAAATTTTGCGTGTAAAGATATAAAATAATCTATATTTGTAGCATAATAGAAAGGAATTTTTGCACATAACTAAAAGAAATTTAGAACATGAGCGCATTTATCACACGAACGGACTACGATTCGACAATACACGCCGAGATCCTGGACGCTCTCGTACGAAACGATGAGACGGTGGTGGAGCAGTGCGAGAACGACGCAATAGCCGAGATGAAGGGCTACCTGTCGTCGAGGTACGACACGGACAGCATCTTCTCACAGACCGGGGACAGCCGCAACACGCTGATCCTTATGTATGCGAAGGACATAGCGGTATATCACATGTTCTGCGTGCACAACCCGTACAAGATAAGCAAGATCAGGCAGGACCGCTATGACCGTGCCATGGAGTGGCTTTGCCAGGTATCGGCCGGAAAGATACTCATAGCCGACGCTCCCGAGCTGGATCCCGCCACACGGAAAGAGAGATCGAACTTCACCATCCTGTCCAACCCCATGAACGACCCACACTATTAATATATGGAAGAGAGCACTTACTTATACATCATCGGTCCTCTTGTGACGGCAGTCATCGGAGGCGTCGGCTACCTTGTGAAGTACCTTCTCAACAAGAGGGAAAAAAGACACGAGGAGGAAATCGAAGAGCGCAACAAGAGGCGCGACGAGATTGAGTCAAGACTAACTAAGGCGGAGCATAAGCAGGAGGAGACGGATAAAAAGTTTTCCTCGATGATAGTTGCAATCGCCGAGTGTGAGAAGGCTGACTGCCCGACGAGGGCGAAGTTGGCAAAACTAATGAACGTAAACCACATAGCAGCTGAACATGGAGAGGCTTGACGAGGCAGTGATTAAAATAGCTTTGTGGCTGAGCGACAAGCCGACGTGGCTTGTCTGCACACTTGCCCTGGCATTTGCCATACTCGATTTTCTCGCAATAATGTACATCACTTTGAAACTATTCTAATACCACAAGCTTATGGAAATAAAATTGGAACGCAGATACAAGAAGGGCGGATACACAATAGGGATTCTGTCCATCGACGGTAAATACGAGTGCGAAGTTCTCGAGAATCGAGACAGAGGACTGACGAGCAACATGACGGAGGAAGAGATCAGACAGAGGAAGGTGGCGGGAAGAACGGCGATACCGACCGGGCGGTACAGGATCATCTTCTCCTATTCGCCGAAGTTCTGCAAATGCGACTACGCCATCAACGGGATGATACCTCTGCTTATCGGAGTGAAGGGGTTCAGCGCAATCAGGATGCACGCGGGAAACAGAGTGGAAGACACAGACGGCTGTCTTCTTCCAGGAGAGAACAAGGCGAAGGGGATGGTTCTCAACAGCACGAAGACGTGTGAGAGAGCGTTCCGCAAGATGTGGACGGCATACGACTACGGATCGCCCGTCTGGATTACGGTAGAATAATCAACAAGAAATAAGAAGCCTATGAAAAGAATTATGTCGATAGCGGTGCCGCTTGTGATACTTGCGGCGCTGGTAGCCACCTCGTGCAAGGTGACAGAGTATGTGAAGGTGCCGGAGATACACCACGACACACTCCAGATATTCAATACGAGGGTCGATTCCGTAAGACTCTACGACTCCATATCGGTGGTCATGAAGAACGATACGTTCTTCATAGAGAAGATCCGATACAGGGACAGATACCACCGCCTGCACGATTCGGTGTTCATCTCGAAGACCGACACGATTGTGAAGGTGCAGACCGTCGAGGTGGAGAAGAAACTAGGAGCGAAGGACAGAATTTATCATTGGATCGGGAAGTACCTGTGGTGGCTCATACTCCTGGTGATCGTGTACATCGTTCTCCGAGTCTGCCGTATATTGTAGCCGATTTTACGAAACAATTGCAAAACAATGTGACGAAATATTCACATAAACAAAATAAATGAAGGGGCTCGCAGGAGGCCCCTAATTTCTTTAGATGCCCTGAATTTTCAGCGAAAAGAGGGTGATAGAAAGATTGTATTTACCTGTTATAATTTTTATTATCGATATACACCTCCAATAATTTCGTAATACCTGTTTGATTATTCGGAATAACCATCATATCCGCAACAGAAGCAGGGATCAAACAGCTATTTCCAACCGTCAAAGAAACCTCCTTAATCTCCGGCATCACATTCCATCCATATCCTTTCGCACTTACAATTCTGATTGTACAATCCCCCTGCAGACACATATAGATCACGAATGAATCATATTTAAAAAGTTTACGATGGAAAGCTCGATTGATTTCCAACAGTTTTACCGTAAAAAAAGGAGAGTCAGAGATACAGACAGGTTTATTTATTGTTCTATGATATTCAACTTTGGCTGATTCAGAAACTTGATAATCTAACGCATCCACAGCAAGCTCTGTATGAAGTTGTCTTGGCTGACCATTTAAGCCCATACGTCCATAGTCATATATTCGATAGGTTATATCACTGCTTTGTTGAACTTCAGCAATCAGAGAGCCTCCACAAATAGCATGGACACGTCCAGCTGGAATAAAAAAGACATCGCCCACCTTTATATTATACTCCTGCAACACATCACAGATGGAACCATCCTCAATCCGTTTCCCATATTCATACTTAGAAATCAACGAATTAAATCCACAATATAATTTAGCATCCGATTGAGCATCCATCACATACCACATCTCTGTTTTTCCAAAACAACCATGTCGTTGCATTGCCAACTCATCATTCGGATGGACTTGAACAGAAAGATTCTCTGCCGCATCAATAAATTTAACGAGCAGAGGAAAAACCGTACCATACTGGTTGAGAACTGTCTTACCAAGCAAATAATCTTTATATTCAACTACCAATTCGTTCAAGGTCTTACCCTTCAACGGGCCATTCATCACCACTGACTCACTCTCTTTCACAGCACTTATTTCCCAACTTTCCCCAATCTTATCATTCGGATCGGAAGGAAGTCCCTTAAACTGTTTCAACCTATTTCCGCCCCACACCAACTGATGCAGATTCAACTCAAACAAGAACGGATATAATACAATCATTTTTATTGTCTGTTTTTATCTAATTTAGAGAAGACACTGTTGTTACTAATATATTCAGGAATAATCTCTTTAATCTTAGAAACAATATCAAAATCGTCTCCTGTCACAAGAATATTCTTCAATTCATCCAACTGTTGGTCAACATACTTTTCTTCATATTTCACAACTCTAGCGTGCATTATCTTAGGATGTTCCGTAGGGATTGTATTTTCCTTATTCGACAACAATTCCTCAGATAATTTCTCACCAGGTCTTAATCCTATCTCTTTTATCTCTACATTTTTCAATTTTGAAAGACGTATCATATTTTCTGCCAGATCATAAATACGGACCGGCTTACCCATATCAAACACAAAGATGTCACCACTATCTCCAATTGAGCTAGCCTCCAGCACTAAATTAGCTGCTTCCTGAATGGTCATGAAATAGCGAAATACATCTTTATGTGTAACCGTCAAAGGTCCGCCCATTTCCAACTGTTTATGGAAAAGAGGCACGACAGATCCACTAGATCCCAGAACATTTCCAAAGCGAGTCGTCACAAAAGAGGTCGGAGTAGATGGGCGACTCTGAACGAAGATTTCAGCCAATCGTTTAGTTGCCCCCATTACGTTCGTGGGGTTAACAGCCTTATCTGTGGATATCATCACGAACTTCGTAGTTTTATATTTCATGGCAGTTTCCGACAACACCTTTGTGCCAAAAACATTGGTGCAAGTAGCCTCATACGGATTTTCCTCCATCAACGGAACATGCTTATAAGCCGCTGCATGATAGATAATATCTGGATGATATTTTGCGAATATACGATCAATCACGACAGGATCCCTCACATCAGCAATTTCAAAAACCACTCTGTTCGAAAAAACCTTATACACATCCGAATTTTTTAATTCGAACTTTAAATCAAAAATAGAAGATTCAGACTGATCCAATGCAATCACCTGACGAGGATTATGCACAATCACCTGACGAAGAATTTCACTTCCAATAGAACCAGCCGCTCCCGTAACTAAGACAACACGATTATCTATTTCTCTAACAATATTATTTTCATTAATCACAATCGGATCTCTATCCAACAAATCCTCAATCTTAATATTTTGCAACATATTAGGAGAAAACTGATCATTAATCCATGAATCTATTTTAGGAACAACCTTAATTCTAAGCTTTAAGTTCAACGCTTTATTGATAATCTCCTGTCGTCTGCTCACAGATATCTTCGGCAAGGCTAGAATAAGCGTATCAACCTCTTTTTGATCCACGAAAGAGCTATTCAACACATTGTTTGCCAGAAGAACCGGAGTTCCATCAATCGACTTGTTAGTAATATTAACATTATCATCCAAGAAAGCAATCACCTTACTTTTGGTAGAATCTGTTTGTTGTTTCAATGCATTACCCACTAATACACCCACATTACCTGCACCATAAATCACCACATTAGATGTATTATTGGAATGTCCCAAATCAAAATCACGATAAAAATACTTTACGAAAAGACGTTCGGAAATCATCATGACAGAAACGAAAGAGACATAAAAGAGCATTTCGAAAGGCGCCAACAAATAGAAATCAATATCTTGAATAAAACAAGAACACAATTTCATCACCAAATAAATAACATATACAACAAGATTGGCTTTCAAGATAAGCGTAACATCACTCAATCCCGCATGACGAATTATTCCATAATATGGTTTGGCAAAAACGAAAGAAAAGAGATACAACAACAGGATGGTAATAAACTTTCCCACCAGGTCAATCATCGAAAAGGGAGTTGTATGACAGCCAAACGAAACAACCAGCAGAAACACGAGAAAAACAACCATCAAATCGCACATAAGCACCATCCATTTTGAAAATGGACTGCTTGAACAATGGCTCAAAATCGATTTAAATATATTACCTAAATATTCTGACATGAGATATAGTTGCGCACACAATTTATCATGTGCAAATATAAACTATTTTATATATTTTAAAGGAATACAAACAGTAAGAATTTCAATAAAAAAAAACTTTTCAGGCAAAAAGATTTTAAGTAAAAGATAAATGTGTTATTTTTGGGGTGAAATTTAGTAACTAAAATAAAACAGAATATGAAAATAAGATTAGTCAAAGCAATAATTGCATGTTTCCTTTTCGGGATTTCTTCCTGCGTATGCGCTGCAAACAAAGAAGGTAATAAAGAATCCGCGGGGAAAGTTATCCATATAAATTACGCTGAATTTAACAAGAGAGTGGTCGATGTCAGAGCTGATGGATGGAATTATCTAGGTGACAAGCCATGCATTTTAGATTTCTACGCAAAATGGTGTGGTCCATGCAGAATGATTTCTCCTTATCTAGACGATTTAGCTAAAGAATATGGTGATCAGATTTATATCTACAAAATAGATGTTGATGAAGAAAAAGAATTAGGAAGAATGTTTGGTGCTGTTTCTATTCCTTTGTTGGTTTTCATTCCACAAAAGGATCAACCGCAAATGGCTCGTGGTGCTATGTCAAAAGCTGAGTTAAAGAATGCTATTGAAACAGTTCTTCTTAAAAAGAAATAAACGAAAATGAAAGGAATAATCTTAGCTGGAGGAAGTGCGACACGGCTCTATCCTCTGTCTAAAGCTATATCAAAACAAATAATGCCTGTCTATGACAAGCCTATGATATATTATCCTCTTTCAACGCTCATGTTGGCTGGGATAAAAGAAATACTAATCATCTCAACTCCTAGAGATTTACCTATGTTTCAACAACTATTAGGCGATGGGAAACATTTAGGCATGTCTTTCAGTTATAAGATACAAGAAACGGCTAACGGATTAGCGCAGGCATTTGTTTTAGGAGCAGATTTTTTAAATGGAGAAAAAGGCTGTTTAATCTTAGGTGACAATCTTTTCTACGGTCAAAATTTTTCCGCAATGCTGAAACGTGCAGCTAGCAGAGAAATTGGAGCTACCGTATTTGGATACTACGTAAAAGATCCATCAGCATACGGTGTGGTTGAATACGACGAATCGGGAAAAGTTATTTCTCTTGAAGAGAAACCTAAAAACCCAAAGTCAAACTATGCAGTTCCCGGACTCTATTTCTATGACAAGACCGTCACAGAAAAAGCAAAGAAAGTAAAACCCTCTGCAAGAGGTGAATACGAAATAACAGATCTAAACAAACTGTACTTAGAGGAAGGTACTTTGCAAGTGGATTTGTTCGGACGTGGATTTGCATGGCTCGACACAGGGAACTGTGATTCATTATTGGAAGCCAGTAACTTTGTTGAAACAATTCAAAAAAGACAAGGATATTATATTGCTTGTCTCGAAGAAATAGCATGGCGTAACAAATGGATTAACAACGAGCAGCTTAGGAGTTTAGGAACTCAATTGTCAAAAACTCAATATGGTCAATACATATTATCTTTATTAGAAGAAAAATGATTTTCACAGAACAAAAAATAAAAGGCGTTTGGGTGATAGAACCTAAAGTGTTTGCTGATAGCAGAGGATATTTTATGGAAGCTTTCAAACAAAACGAGTTTGAAGAGCATGTTGGGAAGATTAACTTTGTTCAAGACAACGAATCAAAATCATCGTATGGAGTACTTCGTGGATTACATTACCAGAAAGGTGAATTTTCACAAGCTAAATTGGTGCGTGTAATCAAAGGCGAGGTTTTAGATGTTGCCGTTGATATCAGAAAAAGTTCTCCTACATTCGGTCAACATGTAGCCGTATTACTCAGCGAAGACAACAAGAAACAATTATTTATTCCAAGAGGCTTTGCGCATGGTTTTGTCGTTTTAAGCGATGAAGCGATCTTCACTTATAAAGTGGATAATGTATATGCGCCACAAGCAGACGCAGGAATCATGTTCAATGATCCAACCATTGCTATTCAATGGCCTATTGACAGTTCAAAAATGTTACTATCAGACAAAGACAAGAAACATCCTCAATTGAAAGATGCCATTGTTTTTGAATAATATAAAGTACCATGAATATATTAGTCACTGGAGCTAACGGACAATTAGGTAATTCCATCCAAAAAATTCATGTTCAATATCCTGAACACAAATTTATTTTCACGGATGTACCTGAAGTTGACATTACAAATCTTGATTTGTTAAGAGAATTAGTCAAAAAAGAACAAATTGGAGCTATCATCAACTGTGCAGCATTCACGGCAGTTGATAAAGCTGAGAGTTGTGAAGAACTAGCAGAAAAAATCAACGTAACAGGTCCGAAAAATCTTGCTATTGCAGCACATGAAGCTGGTGCCAAATTGGTTCACATCTCAACAGATTATGTATTTGGAGGAAAGAGCAGTTTGCCTCTGAAGGAAACAGATGAGACTGCCCCAATTGGTGTTTATGGACGTACCAAACGTCAAGGCGAAATCGAAGTTGAAAAAACTGGATGTGATGCCATCGTCATACGTACAGCATGGCTATACAGCGAATATGGTAATAATTTTGTCAAAACGATGCTTCGTCTAGGCAAAGAAAGAGAAAGCCTCAACGTTGTGTATGATCAAATAGGAACACCTACCTATGCGACAGATCTGGCATATGCCATCATGACATTGCTTAACAAAGGAATCAGCAAGTTCGAGATATACCATTTTTCTAATGAAGGCGTTATCAGCTGGTATGATTTCACAAAAGCCATATTTGAAATTGCCGGATATAACACGAGCGTAGGAGCTATTGAAAGCTATGAATATCCAACCGCTGCAGAACGTCCCGCTTATAGTGTTCTCAACAAACGGAAGATAAAGAAAGCTGGCGTCACTGTTCCTTATTGGAAAGATTCCTTAAAAGAGTGCATGTCCATACTTTTAGCATAAAATAGCAAAAAAGACGAGATAGACTCGTCTTTTTTTTGTCAAGCACATTACACGAAAGTTATTTTACAGAATAAACCAACTCTTAAATCGATTAACGATGATAACATTTACAGTCAGCCTACTGATCCTAATCATAGGATATCTAGTGTACGGAAAATTCATAGAAAACATTGTAGCACCCGATGCCAACAAGACGACTCCTGCCATCGAACATAATGACGGGGTTGATTATATGCCTCTTCCCACCTGGAAGATTTTCATGATTCAATTTTTAAATATTGCAGGAACGGGACCTATATTTGGAGCAATCATGGGTGCCAAATTTGGACCATCAGCCTATCTGTGGATTGTGTTAGGATGTATCTTTGCAGGTGCCACACATGATTATCTCAGCGGTATGTTATCACTACGAAACAACGGTGCAGGATTACCTGAGATCATTGGTATCTATTTAGGGAAGAATGCGAAAAAAGCATTTTTAATCTTCACAATATTTTTGATGACAATGGTGGGTGCTGTGTTTGTATATAGTCCCGCAATGATTCTAGGCAACATGACAAAAGAATTTTTCTCTACCAATGCGGTATATATCTGGTGTGTCATAATTTTCATCTATTACCTGATAGCCACATTATTGCCAATTGACAAAATCATCGGAAAGATTTATCCTCTATTTGCCATAGCAATTCTCTTTATGGCAATTGCATTGGGTTTCTCATTGTTCATAAAGTTCCCTACTCTTCCTGAATTATTTAATTCCGGAGTTAGTTCAGCCTCATTCAATGGAAAGGACATCTTCCCTGCCCTCTTTATCACCATTGCCTGCGGAGCCATCAGTGGTTTTCACGCCACACAGAGCCCTCTTATGGCAAGATGTATTACAAATGAGAAACATGGTCGTCGAATATTTTATGGAAGCATGATAACTGAAGGTATTGTAGCACTCATCTGGGCGACCATATCAATGTACTTTTTCTATGGAGGCGGAGCTGCAGAATTAGGTGTTGCAAACACGCTTCAAGCACCAGAGGTGGTAACGGTTGTCAGCAAAGGATGGTTAGGCATCGTTGGTGGAATATTGGCATTGCTCGGTGTTGTAGCAGCTCCAATCACAAGTGGTGACACCGCCCTACGTTCAGCAAGATTGATCATTGCTGAGTTTCTACACATAGAGCAAAAGAGCATAAACAAAAGATTGTATATCTGTATTCCATTGTTCGTATTCACAATGGCACTCTTATTCTTCAACATTTCAAATCCAGAAGGATTTAACATCATCTGGAATTACTTCGGATGGGCGAACCAAACAATGGCCGTATTCACACTATGGGCGATAACCATCTATTTACGCAAAAGCAAGAAGTTGTATATTGTGACATTACTGCCTGCTCTATTCATGACAGATGTCACCACTACATTCTTCTGTATTGCACCCGAATGTTTAGGATTAAATAGCACATTATCATACAGCATAGGTGCTGTATGCACAATTCTATGTCTTGTACTTTTCATCGCATCAATCAGGAAGGAAGAATAAGATTCTAAAAATTAAGCTTTTTCATAATAGCAAATAAAAGCATCAAAACTATAAACAGCTTATTATAAATGAAAAGGTGGCTTAAAATATTGTGGAGAATTCTCATAATCGGTTTCATAATTTTCATCGGATTTACAGGATTGATGATTTATGTCATAGGCAAAGCAATGAATGACTGTAGTCAGTCACCGGAAAAGCCTACAAACATACCTCAATCTGCTGTTTGGTCGGGAGAGTGCGAAACCGGAAATTGGATAAATCTTGTTGAAATCCACGATGGCAAATATCGTTTTATGCTTTATGGCTGTGATGGAGCGTTAGTGTTAGATGCTGATTTTGTAGTCAAAGGAGAACCCAACTACAGACAAATCATAAATGAAGACAATTGGCAAGATAAAATATTAACTTATAAAGTGGATGCTGATTTTGTTAATATAACGTGAGTTCGATGGAATTTAACTAATTGGTTATTTGGTAATTAGCAATAAAAGTTGTATCTTTATAATGACAAAAAAACAAAAAACACAAACTTTTATTGCATGTTTACCGAAGACAAAGTTACAGAAATTTATTGTTTGGCAGACGATTTCTGCAAATATTTTGATTCAATAGTTGAAAAATATGCTATTGATACGA
>Ga0310694_10001635_pt1 | contig 24786 bp, 20 predicted proteins | sample 174DNAGHGhighgp2_FD_203884 | JGI IMG/M metagenome (GOLD analysis project Ga0310694, IMG submission 203884) | Sheep rumen microbial communities from Palmerston North, Manawatu-Wanganui, New Zealand - 1742 DNA GHGhigh gp2 (v2) (version 2) | ecosystem: Host-associated > Mammals > Digestive system...
TACGGGTTAAAAATGGACTGTTTCTGCGGCCTCGGACAGTGGATGTACCGGCTTGCATCAGGACAGATGGGGCTGCCGGTGGACGAAAGCCTGCCGGAGGAAGAAAGGCTTGCGGCGGAGGCAGTCTTCGAGGGCTTAACCCTGGACGGGCTGAACTTATACAGCCTGGACATGAATGAGGCAAACAGGCAGCTGCAAGAAGCCGGATGGCAGCTTGACAACCGGGGCTTCCGCGTGAAGACCGTGGACGGGCAGCAGCAGGAACTTGAACTGGTGATCGGGATTCCGGCATCCGCGGAAGCAATGGAATACCTGGAAGAGTATTTTGTGCGGAACCTTGAGGATGCGGGTATCCTGGTGACGCTGAAGACCATGGACATGGATGAAATCGTCAGGAATTACAGGGGGGAAGTGCGGACGGCGGACGTGCTTTACCTGGGGGAAAACTTTTCCATCCGGTTCGACCCGGAAATCCTGGCACCGTATGGGGACACGGAAAGCAGCCGGAACAGCGGCGGCGGGATTCCGGCGGTGAAAGCTGAACTCTATGAAATGGCGAAGGATATGGTGAAAACCGAGCCTGAGGACATCGCCGGGTTCATGCGGAAATGGATTGCGCTGCAGGAACGGATTACTGAAACCCTGCCGCTGCTGCCGGTTTATTCCAACGTCTATTTCGATTTCTTCTCCAGGGAAGTGCACGATTATATGATTACCCGCGCTGTCACCTGGTCGGAGGCGATTATCAAAAGCTTTATCAGCGACCGTGAAATGATCACGGAGGAAGAGCACAGGAAAATCGAGGAAGCGGAACAGGCCGGCATTGAAGTGCTCAGGATGCACAGACTGGAAAAAGAGCTGAATGCCCTGGACTTTGCATTCCTGAAGGGTTTCTGATTCATCGGAGGAACAGGTTCCGGAACCTGGAAGGAGGGCTCCTGCGCGCAGGAACCCTCTTTTTTTGAAGATGTTATGAACGGAAGTCTTCTTCGCCAGGAATATCGTCATCCTTATCCCGGCCGAGCCGGATGAGAAAGCGGACAAGCAGGATACATACGGCGATACCGGCCAGGCGGATCAGGCCGCCCCAGATAAACGGCATGGTCAGGATATAACCGAAAAACCACGCGGCAAGCCAGCACAATCCGATGATGAGAATATAGCGTAAGATCATCCCAAAGATTCCGCTGAATACTTTCAGCACAGATTTCAGGAACATATGCGATTCCTCCCGGATACAGTCAGGTGAGGGGACAGGATTACCGGTTATACCATTCATAATCGTAGCCGGGATCGGTGGTCCTGGTGACCGGCAGGAGGCGGAGTCGGACCAGGGCGTTGGGAGCCAGTTCCAGGGAGACGCGGGTTTCCGCACCTTCTTTTCTGGTTTCCAGCACTTTACGGGCAGGCTGTCCTGCAGCACGCAGGAAGGCCAGCTGTTCTTCATTGAGGTCCGCGGGTTCTCCCATGCGGTGCCAGCAGGCAAGGGGATTGCAGGTTTCCTCATCCACAAGCTCGACCAGGGCTGCGCTGTCCTGGTCCATCGGGAAGGAAAGCTCCAGGCATACAGGCTCCTTTTTCCCTTCTTCAGGCAGGTTCCAGAGAACCGCTTCATAACCGCCGTCGTCCCGGCGGACGATGACGGCATGCTCATCGCGGAAAACACATTCACCCTTCAGGTTCGCGAAAAAGGAGAACGCCCAGAGCGTCGGCTTGGGTACCAGGCCGGCAGCCATCATGCCGAAACCTCCGTGGAAAGGCCGGGTCGGAATACCCTGTTCCTCAAACACATCCCCGAAGGTCCAGTAGCTGTAGCCGTCCGCCACATCCCCCAGGCGGGCAAGAAGCGCGGCACAGGTCACGGCGTTCAGGTTGGTGTCGTGGATCGGGCAGAAGGGGTTATAGCTTGTGTTGAATTCGGTGATGTACATCGGGATGCCCCGGAATTCGGGAAAGGAATCAATAATATCCCGGGATGCCTGCATTTCGGCGATCAGGACATCCGGTGTGTTCATTTTATGATAGAGGTAGCGGGATTTGTGCTGCGGCTGCTGGCCCATATAGGCATGGCGCGTGACGAAATCCACGGGAAGCTTTTCATCCCGGCAGAAAGCAAGGAAATCGGAGATCCACTGCTGGCTTCCTTCACCGCCGCAGATGGCAGGACCGCCGATGCGCATGGCGGGCAGGACTCCCCGGATAGCCTGCACGGTGATCCGGTACAGTTCGAGGTATTTGGCTTTATCCGCATGTTCCCAGAAGCCGGGCAGGTTCGGCTCATTCCAGATCTCGCAGGGCCAGGTTTCCACACGTTCCTTTCCGTAGCGGGCTGCCAGGTGCTTCAGGGTTTCTTTGACCAGCGTACACCAGGCATCGGGATCCTTCGGAGGCACGGTGTGGGCTTTCCAGTAAAACAGCGTCTGCGGGGAGGAGGAGAGCTTCTCCGGCATGAAGCCGATTTCCAGGAAGGGCTCCAGGCCGTTTTCAATATACGCGTCCATGACACGGTCCAGATAGGTGAAGCAGAGCCACTGCTCCTTTTCCGCAAAGGGCGGGCCCCACTCCTGCCAGATCCCCATCTGGTCGCTGAAAAGCCCGTGGCCCCGGATATAACGGAAGCCGCAGAGCTTCTGAACCGCAGCGAGCTCATCCTGGTATTCCCTGTGGAGCGCAAGGTCCAGCCGGCCTGTGCCGACACAGTAATCGGTAAGGTTCCTGAAGGCTGCAGTATCCCCGGCATGAACAGTGATCTCTTTTTTCATATGCTTCTGCCTTTCCGCTGACGCATTCTTTTTTATAGGTTTAGTATACAGCGGAGGGAAGAGGTTTGGCAAGAAGTTGTATGGACAAATTTGCGATTCTTCAACTGCGGCTGACGTCGTCGCCCAGGACGATCCCAGAGGGTGCCGGGACGGCAAAGTTCAGGATGGACTTCACCATGAAAAAAACTCCCGGCGCAGGCCGGGAGCTTGGGGAATCATTTGCTGTGTTATTCAGCGGGAACAGTTTCTTCCGCAGGAGCTTCTTCCACGACTGCGGGTTCCACGGGTGCCTGGAAGTCCGCGATCGCAGCGAAAAGATCCGGGAACAGCTGCTGGAACGTTTGCGCGAGGTTCATAACGGAAGCCTGGACTTCCTGGCCGAAAGCCGCGGCGGCTTCCTGATCCTGGCTGAGGGCTTCAAAAGCAACGGTATTCGCGCCTTCGGCAACTTCAAAGGCGGGTTCATTGTCAAAATTGACGTTTCCCTTGAAGGTGAGCACCAGGGGCGCGGTGTCCGAAGTGGGAAGCCTGAGGGAGAAGACCAGGTCGGCGCCGGCTTCAGAACCGGACAGCGCGGCATCGATGAAGATCGGGATCAGGTTATAGGTGATGCTGCCGCTCAGGCTGTACTGGTTTTCACCTTTCGTCCCGGTGACATTCAGGCCGAACATCTGTCCGGAGGCGGAAACAGCAGCTTCCAGCTTCACTTCAGACTCGGAGAGAACCGTTACAGCACCGTTCAGGATGGATTTTGAACCGTTCATATCCATGGATGCAGAGAGGCTGTACTTCTTTGCGTTGCTGTCGGAGACGAGCTTCACAGTCAGCTGGCCGAGCATATCCAGGTCAATGGTGACAACGCCTTCTGCAGACATATAGCAGAAGGTGATGCCGGTGTTGTTTTCATCCAGCAGGAGGATCTGCATGGCATGAGCGCCGGATTCATTGATATACGTAGCTGCATCCAGGTTTGCTGTAGGTTCACTGTTGGTGATCTGTTCAATGGTTCCGTCCAGGCTGTCCGCAGAGACCTTCACGGGGAGCTTTGCGAGCAGGGCAGCGACGTTTTCATCGCTGAGGACTTCCTTTGCCTTGTTGAGGACCAGGAGCGCAGCTTCCTTTGTGGTCATGTTGTAGGGAATCTTCGTGGTGAATTCCACATCATTCACGGTGAAGGAACCGGTTTCCGGTTCGCCGGCAGAGGCCTGGAAAGCTGCCAGGACTTCACCGACTGCGGTGGTTACAACAGGAACAACAGCGTCGAGGTTCAGTTCCTTCAGGGAATCCAGGGAGAACCCGGATACCTGGGGCACAGAAGCGGTAATCGAGTTGGTGAAGGATTTCAGCGTTTCGTTGGTGACGGTCAGCTGCGTGGAGGGGAACAGGGAGGATACAGCGTTCCAGCCGTCCCCGGCTTCATTGGCCTGCACAGCTACAGTGGCCAGCGAATTCCCATTCGCCATGACATCCAACTGGCCGGCATCGGGCTTCGCGACGAAACGGAGCGAAACGGCGCGCAGGACGTTCTGGACGGCTGTGACGAGCGGAACGATTTTCTCCGCCTTTTCAGCCGGAATCGGAAGCGACAGCGACGACAGCATCGTGACCACGGGAGCGGCATCGCCGTCAAGCGTGATCGCGGCTTCAACCGTGACAGGCTTGTCGACATTGGCGTTGCCAATGCCACCGCAAATGCTGGTGAGTGCGATGATGAATGCGATAATACCGGATAACAGGCTATTCATATTCTTTATCCTCTCCTTTTCATATTTATTCGGAAACTGATTTATTGTACCATACAAGCAGCGAAAATGCAAAGAACAGCACGGACATGAGAAAAGTTTGCATGAATCGCTTCTTATATGATAAAATAATATGTTAGTACTTTTCGGAAGACTTATTTGGAGGTTCATTTGGGATGCTGACACTACGGCAGATTACAAAAGTCTATTCCGGCGGGGAAATGTCGGTGAACGCACTCCGCGGCATCGACCTGGATTTCGGGGAAAGCGAGTTTGCCGCGATCCTGGGTCCGTCCGGCTGCGGGAAGACGACGCTGCTGAATATCATCGGCGGACTTGACCAGTATACGGAAGGCGACCTGATCATCCGCGGAAAGAGCACGAAGCAGTTTAAGGAGAGCGACTGGGATACCTACCGGAACCATGCGGTGGGCTTCGTTTTCCAGAGTTATAACCTGATTCCGCACCAGACGGTGCTTGCCAACGTGGAACTGGCGCTGACGCTCAGCGGCATCGGCCGGGAGGAACGGCGCGCGAGGGCGATGGATGCACTGGCAAAGGTCGGCCTTGCAGACCAGATCCGCAAGAAGCCAAATGAGCTGAGCGGCGGGCAGATGCAGCGTGTGGCGATTGCCCGCGCCCTGGTGAACAACCCGGAGATCCTGCTGGCGGACGAGCCGACAGGCGCGCTGGACAGCGAGACGAGCATCCAGATCATGGAAATCCTGCGGGAGGTTGCGAGGGAGCGCCTGGTCATTATGGTTACCCACAATCCGGAGTTGGCGAATGAATACGCGGACCGGATTATCCGCGTGCTGGACGGAAAGGTGATCAGCGACAGCCGGACCGTGCGGGAAACGCCGGAGAACCGGCGGGCCGCCGCGGAAGAACCGAAGAAAAAGCGTTCGATGAGTTTTCTCACGGCGCTGAACCTGAGCCTGACCAACCTGCTGACGAAGAAAGGGCGGACGCTGCTGACGGCTTTTGCCGGATCCATAGGGATTATCGGTATTGCCCTGATCCTGAGCATCTCCAACGGCGTGAACAAATACATCGAGCGTGTGCAGCGCGATACGCTGTCCGCCTATCCGCTGGAGATCAACGCGCAAAGCATGGATATGACGGAAACGCTGCAGAACCTGTTTAAAACGGACGGGGGAGCGCAGCAGCACGAAGACGGCAAGATCTATTCCGGAACGCGGATGACCAACACCATGAGCGCCATGATGAGCGGCGTAAAGGAGAACGACCTGGCATCCTTCAAGGCGTGGCTGGACGATCCTGCGAACGGCATCGGCAAGCTGGTTTCCGGCATCCAGTATGAATACGAGACGCCGCTGGTGATCTACCGGACAGACCACGGGCTGAAAATGCAGGTCAACCCTTCCACGACCATGGAATCCACCGGAATGATGGACATGTACAACATGGGAGCCATGGGCGCCGGCATCCAGCAGACCATGATGGATACCTTCATGAAGCGGCTGAACGTCTTTGAACCGATGCTGGACAACGACGAGCTGCTGAAGAGCCAGTACGAAATCCTTACGGGGCGCATGCCTGAATCGATGTACGAGGTCGTGCTGATCCTGAACAGCCGGAACGAACTGAGCGACTACACGCTGTATTCCCTGGGCCTGAAGGACCAGGGAGAGCTGCGGGGCCAGTTCAACGGGCTGATGCAGGGCCAGGGCATCGAGAGCGTCGATATGGAATTCACCTATGAGGACCTGATGAACCTCGAGTTCAGGCTGCTGCCGGCGACGGACCTTTATGAAAAGTCCGGGTCCTTCTGGAAGGACAGGAGCGGCGACGAGGAATACCTGGCCAGGAAACTGGCGGGGGCAACGGAACTGAAGATCGTCGGCATCATCCGGCCCGCGGAGGGCTCCGTAACCACGTCGAACAGCGGGACGATCGGATACAGGCGCGAGCTGATGCAGGAAATGATCCGCCGGGTGACGGAGAGCGGGATCGTGCAGGATCAGCTGGCGAATCCGGGGATCGACGTATTTACCGGGCAGGAATTCCACGCGGAAGAGATCGACGTGCTGAGCCTGGTGGATAGCATGGAGATGCCTGAGCTGATCTCACTGATGGAAGAAAAGGGATTCATCCCGGTCGGGATGATCCCGGACATGCTCAAGCCGATGGTCACCAAGGACATCGTGAAGCAGTTCGTCCAGAAAGGCACGGTGATGATCGAGGGCAACACGCTGGAAAAGAACCTTGAGAAGCTGGGCGTGAGCGACGAGCGCAAACCGACGACGGTGCTGATCTACCCGAAGGATTTCGAATCAAAGAAGACGCTTTCGGCCAAGATCAGGGCGTACAACGCATCGGCGGACGAGGACAAGGTGATCCGGTACACGGACGTGCTGGAGCTGATGATGTCCAGCGTGACCACGATCGTCAATGCCATCAGCTATGTGCTGATCGCGTTTGTGGCGATCAGCCTGGTGGTTTCCTCGATTATGATCGGGATCATCACCTACATCAGCGTGCTGGAGCGGACCAAGGAAATCGGCATCCTGCGCGCCATCGGCGCTTCCCGGAAGGATGTGGCGAGGGTCTTCAACGCGGAAACGCTCATTGTCGGGTTCGGGGCCGGCGTGATCGGCATTGCGGTGACGCTCATCCTGATTGTGATCGCGAACATCATCCTGAAGAACGTGACAGGCATTCCCAACCTGGCGGTGCTGCCGCCTGAAACGGCCGGGATCCTGGTTGTGATCTCCATGGTGCTGACGCTGATTGCGGGCATTATCCCGTCCCAGGTGGCCGCCCGGAAGGATCCGGTGGTCGCACTCAGGACGGAATAATCGGTTGAATTCAATTTAGATTCTCTTGGAGGAAAGAGTTATGTATAACAAAGTTGCGACGGACATGAACTTTGCAGCACGGGAAAAACAGACAGCGCAGATGTGGAAGGACAAGGATATCATCCGGAAGAGCTTCCACCACCGGGACGGGAACGAGCAGTTCACGTTCTTTGACGGGCCGCCCACCGCCAACGGCAAGCCGCATATCGGCCATGTCGAAACGCGCGCAATCAAGGACCTGATCCCACGCTACCAGACCATGAAGGGCAAGAGCGTATTGCGAAAGGCCGGCTGGGACACCCACGGCCTGCCTGTGGAACTGGAAGTGGAAAAATACCTGGGCCTGGACGGCAAGCCCCAGATCGAAGAATACGGCATCGAGCCTTTTATCGCGGAATGCAAGAAGAGCGTATGGAAATACCTGCACGAGTGGGAAAAAATGTCCGAACAGTCGGCGTACTGGGTGGACATGGAGCATCCGTACGTTACTTATGAAAACGACTATATCGAGAGCGAATGGTGGAGCCTGAAGCAGATCCACGAAAAAGGGCTGCTGTACCAGGGACACAAGATCGTTCCGTACTGCCCCCGCTGCGGGACAGCCCTGTCCAGCCACGAAGTCGCCCAGGGATACAAAAACGTCAAGGAGATCTCTGCATTTGTGCGCTTCAAGGCCAAGGACGAGGAAAACACCTACCTGCTGGCCTGGACGACCACGCCGTGGACGCTGCCGAGCAACCTGGCGCTGTGCGTGAACGCGCACGAGACCTACTGCCGGCTGAACGCGAAGGAAGAAGGCCGGACCTACATCATGGCGAAAGCCCTGGTTTCGAAAGTGTTCGAAGGCAAGGAAACTGAGATCACGGAGGAGTTCCCCGGCGCCGACCTGAAGGGAATGGAGTACGAACCGCTGTACCGTTTCCGTGAGCCGGACGGCAAAGCATGGTTTGTGGTCTGCGACGACTATGTCACCATGGAGGACGGCTCCGGCATCGTCCATATCGCACCGGCGTTCGGTGAAGACGATAACCGTGTCTGCAAGGAGAACGGCGTGCCGTTCATCAACCTGGTGAATACCCAGGGCCGGTTTGAAGAGGATACGGCCTGGGCCGGCACCTTCGTTAAGGACGCGGATCCCCTGATCCTGCAGGACCTGAAGGACCGCGGGCTGCTGTTTGCGGCGGTGCCCTTTGCGCATGACTATCCGTTCTGCTGGCGCTGCGATACCCCGCTGCTGTACTACGCACGGCCGACCTGGTTCATCCGGATGACCGCGCTGCGGGACAACCTGGTCCGCAACAACCGGACCGTGAACTGGATGCCGGACAATATCAAGGACGGCCGGATGGGCAACTTCCTGGAGAATGTGATCGACTGGGGCCTGAGCCGCGAACGGTACTGGGGAACGCCCCTGCCGGTATGGCGGTGCGAAGAAGGCCATATGCACGTGATCGGCTCCCGCGAGGAACTGCGGAAGATGGCTGTGACCGATCCGGGCCCGGACGTGGAACTGCACCGGCCCTTCATCGACGCGGTGACGATCCGCTGCCCCGAGTGCGGCAAGGAAATGCACCGGGTGAAGGAAGTCATCGACTGCTGGTACGACAGCGGCAGCATGCCCTTCGCCCAGTGGCACTATCCTTTTGAACACAAGGAAGAATTCGAAAAGAATTTCCCTGCTGATTTCATTTCCGAAGCGATCGACCAGACCCGCGGATGGTTCTATACACTGGAAGCAATTTCCACGCTGCTGTTTGACCGGGCTCCGTTCAAAAACTGTATCGTGCTGGGCCACGTCCAGGATGCGGAAGGCCGCAAGATGAGCAAGCACCTGGGCAATGTCGTGGATCCCTTCGAGATGCTGGACAAGTTCGGCGCCGACGCGGTGCGCTGGTACTTCTACACTACTTCCGCCCCGTGGCTGCCCAAACGCTTCAGCGACGAAGCCGTGCAGGAAGGGCAGCGGAAGTTCCTAGCAACCCTGCAGAACACCTACGCGTTCTTTGCCATGTACGCGCAGATCGACGGGTTCGATCCGCTGGCACACCCGTTGGACAAGGCGGAGCTGACGCTGATGGACCGCTGGATCCTGAGCAAGCTGAACACCCTGATCGCGGAGGTGGACAACCACCTGACGAATTACCGGATCACAGAAGGCGCGAACGCCCTGGCCGCTTTTGTGGACGACCTGAGCAACTGGTACGTGCGCCGCGGGCGTGAACGCTTCTGGGGCAAGGGCATGGCCGGCGACAAGGAAGCTGCCTTCGCTACGCTGTACCACGTGCTGGTGACGCTGAGCAAGCTGTGCGCGCCGTTCATCCCGTTCCTGTCGGAAGAAATCTGGCAGAACCTGGTCGTCAACAATGTGCCCGGCGCCGCCGAGAGTGTGCACCTTTGCGATTTCCCGGTGAGCGATCCGAGCCGGATCGATCCTGACATGGAGAAGCAGATGGACGCCCTGCTGGAGGTTATCCAGCTGGGACGCGCCTGCCGGAACACCGCCAACCTGAAGGTGCGGCAGCCGCTGGCGAAGCTGTATGTCAAGGGCGCCGCCTTCAGCCAGGCATACCAGGAACTGTGCGAGGATGAACTGAACGTGCAGGAAGTGGTTTTCACAGAGGATGCACGCGCCTTTACCACTTATAAACTGAAGCCGCAGATGCGGACCCTTGGGCCGAAGTACGGCAAGCTGCTCGGCAGGATCGGCCAGCAGCTGGGTGAAATGGACGGAAACGACGTGGTGGACGCTTTCGCGCGCGGCGAGGAAGTATCCTTCACGATCGACGATACGACAGTGACCCTGGCGAAGGACGACGTGCTGACCGAGCCGATGCAGAAACCCGGCTTCACCGCCATGGAAGACAAAGGCGTCACCGTTGTGCTGGACACGAACCTGACGGAAGCCCTGATCCGCGAAGGATACGCCCGCGAAGTCGTTTCCAAGCTGCAGACCATGCGCAAGGAAGCCGGCTTTGAGGTAACCGACCGGATCCATGTGACCTATGAGGGCGACGACGAACTGGCGGGTGCCGTGGAAGCCTTTACGGAGATGATCACCCGGACAACGCTGGCCCTGAGCATGAAGCGGGGCGGCGCGGAGGACGGCGCGGTTTCGAAGGAATGGGACATCAACGGCAAGAAAGCCGTACTGAGCGTCAGGAAGGATTCATGAAATTTGCATTCATCGGGCAGGACATTCCGGTGCTCCTGCCCACACTTTTGACTGATCTTCTTTTCGCGGGGAAGGAAAAAGGCGCGGAGGTTGCCGTCGAGGAAAGCAACCCGGCTATGCAGGAGGTGCTGCAGGGCTACGGTGACGCCGTGATCCGGCACGCAGGCATCGGCGGCGCCATCCGCGTGACAGGCAACCGGCAGGAGGCCCTTTCCGGCGCGGACTGCGTCCTGTACGCAGGCGATCCGCAGGCAGCGAGCGGCTTCTTCATGGACCGGAGCGCCCTGGGGACCGACAATGAAGATGATCCGGGGCTGACCGACCAGGCGCGGGTGAACGGCGGCATCGGCGGGCTGATGCATGCGCTGCGGGCCGGCCGGGCGGTGCTGAAACTGTGCGACGATATGGACGGGGCATGTCCGGAGGCACTGGTCATCAACCTGGGCCAGCCCATGGCCCGGACCACCGCCATGTTCCTGGACCGCGGCTACCGCTGCCTGGGCATGGGGCGTACGCCCATGAAGGGCGCCAACGGTGCGGAAACCTACGCGAAACGGCTGCAGATCGCTCCTGAAAAGATGAGGGCTGTGACGGCAGGACTGCCGGGCTTTGCCTTCCTGACGGAGATGAAGGACGGAAATGCCGACCTGCTGCCGAAACTGAAGAAGGCGGCGGACCGGAACGAGCTGGGAAGCCTGAGCAAACGCTGGCTCGGATGGTGGGGCGCGATTCCCGCGGGGGACGTGACGGACCACGCTGAATTCCTGCCGGCACAGCCGGACTACATTCCGGAGGAAAAGCCGGAATTCGGCGAAAGCGTCGAACGGCGGAAGGAACGGATCCTGTATATGAATACTGTGCGGGAGCAGGGCGCGGAGGCGCGCGAAGGCGCCATGGCGCAGCTCCTGCTGCTGAGCAAGGCACCGCCGATCCGGCCGATGAAGCTGGCCCTGGCCGTGCTGCGCGGGGAAACTGCCGAGATTCCGGCCGTTACCCGGCGCAACGGAAAGGAAATGCCGCAGCTGCCGGAAAACGCGGTGATCGAGGCGCCGCTGCGGCTGAAGGAAGGCGCGGAGGAGCCGCAGGAAATCCGGGTTCCGGAAGCCCTGGCGGACATCATGCGGGAAATTGACGAAACAAACCGCCTGGCCGCAAAGGCGGCGGAGGGCGATATGAGCGCACTGCGGGAATGCGTGGAAACCGATCCGGCGCTCGGCGGCCTCGACAGGCTGTACTGCATGGACGTAGTGCAGGCCCTGATGCGGCTCCACGAACTGGCACAGTAACCGGCGCGGGGAGCAGCGGTGGTTTGCAGGAAAAGCGGGCGGAAGCCCGGGACAGCGGACGATTGGTTCGCAGACAGTGTGAACAGCGGGAGTTCGAGATATGTTTTTAGCAGACAGCTGGGCGGATTACGAGGTCCTGGACACCGGCGACGGGGAAAAACTGGAACGGTGGGGTGAAATCATCCTGCGGCGGCCGGATCCGCAGACAATCTGGCCGAAAGGCAACGAAGCACTCTGGCGCAAAGCGCAGGCCCACTACCACCGCAGCGACCGCGGCGGCGGGGAATGGGAATTCATGGCAAAGCTCCCCGAACGCTGGACGGTGAGCCATGGCAGCCTGTCCTTCTATGTGCGCCCCACGGGGTTCAAGCACACAGGGCTTTTTCCGGAACAGGCGGCAAACTGGATCTGGATGAGCGACCTGATCAGGAACGACGGCCGGAAAGACCTGAAAATCCTGAATCTCTTCGGCTATACGGGGGGAGCGACCCTGGCCTGTGCCGCTGCCGGCGCACATGTGACGCATGTGGACGCGGCGAAAGGCATGGTGCTGTGGGCAAAGGAAAACCGCGAGCTGAGCGGCCTGCCGGAAACTTCCTTCCGGTGGATTGTCGAGGATGCGCTGCGCTTTGTCCAGCGGGAGATCCGCCGCGGAAACAGCTATGACGGGATCCTGATGGATCCGCCGAGCTACGGGCGAGGCCCCTCCGGCGAGGTATGGAAGCTGGAGAATGAGCTGTACGGCCTGATCGATACCTGCGCGCAGGTGCTGTCGGAACAGCCGCTGTTTTTCCTGATCAACAGCTATACGACGGGATTCCAGGCCAGCGTGCTGAACAATATGCTGGAAAAATGCGTAGTCCGCCGGTGCGGCGGATATGCGGACAGCGAGGAGCTGTGCCTGCCGGTGACGACCGGCGGCGTGCTGCCCTGCGGCGCCAGCGGGAGGTGGCAGCGTGGCTGACATCCTGTATGAGGACAACCATGTGCTGGTGGCGGTCAAGCCGCCGAACATGCTTTCCCAGGCGGACAGGACAGGGGACAGCGACCTGCTGTCGATCCTGAAGGAGTATATCCGGGAAAAGTACCATAAGCCCGGCAACGTGTACCTCGGACTGGTGCACAGGCTGGACCGCCCGGTGGGCGGCCTGATGGTGTTCGCAAGGACAAGCAAGGCAGCCGCGCGCCTGGATGCCCAGATGAGGGAGCACCGGATGGGCCGGGAATACCTCTGCGTGGCCATGGGGGAAGCGCCGGACAAGTTCAACCTGACAGACTACCTGATCCACGACCCGATCGCCAACAAGGAGACGGTCTGCGAAGCGGACGAACGCGGCGCGAAGCTGGCCATCCTGCACGGCCGGTGCATCGAACGCAGGGACGGAACAAGCCTGTGCGGCATCAAACTGGAAACGGGCAGGAAACACCAGATCCGGGCCCAGATGTGTGCCGCCGGATTGCCGCTGTGGGGAGACAACCGCTACGGCAGCGGAATCCCGGGGCAGCAGATTGCGCTGTGGGGATACAAACTGGTATTCGAGCACCCGGTGACGCACGAAAAAATGACGTTCCACAGCATGCCGGACGGCAACGTATGGAACCTGTACGCTGACCTGCTGATGGTGCCGGAGGATACGGAAGAGAGAAAGGAGCCGGACCAGATCCTGATCCGGCCGGAAGTTGTCCAGCGCCTGGAAGAATTCGACAAATACAAGCCGATCAAGAGGGATGAGCTGCTGTAATACCATCGCGGCGCACAGCAGCTGTTGCCGGGAGGAGAAAAGATTGGGCAAGGCATTCAGTTATGAAGTGACGCATGTGTGCAAACAGTCGGGTGCACGCCTGGGTGTGCTGCACACGCCCCACGGGGATATCCCGACGCCGATCTATATGCCGGTGGGTACATCCGCCTGCGTAAAAGCCATGACACCCCGGGAAATGGAAGAAATCGGAACAAAAATCCTCCTGAGCAATACCTACCATCTCCACCTGCGGCCGGGGGAGAAACTGGTGGAGGAAGCCGGCGGACTGCACAATTTCATGGGATGGCATGGGCCGATCCTGACAGACAGCGGCGGGTTCCAGGTTTTTTCCCTGGCGGGGATCCGGAAGATCCGGGAGGAAGGCGTGACTTTCCAGAGCCACCTGGACGGATCCAAACAGTTCATCGGACCGGAAGAATCCATGGATATCCAGCAAGCCCTGGGATCCGATATCGCGATGGCGTTCGACGTCTGCTCCCCTTATCCCTGCGACTGGGAAACGGCCAAAAAGAATATGGAGATCACCCATCGCTGGGCGAAAAGGTGCAAAAAGCACCACACCCGGGAGGACCAGGCACTTTTCGGTATCGTGCAGGGCGCATTCTACAAGGACCTGCGCGTGGAAAGCGCAAAAACGCTGGCGGATATGGACTTTATCGGCTACGGAATCGGCGGGCTGAGCGTCGGCGAGCCAAAGCCGGTCATGTATGAGATGCTGGACGAGATCATGCCGTACATGCCGGAGGAAAAGCCCCGTTACCTGATGGGCGTCGGAACACCGGACTGCTTCATTGAAGGGGTGATCCGCGGGGTGGATATGTTCGACTGCGTGCTGGCCACCCGGATCGCCCGGAACGGCAGCGTGCTGACCAGCAAGGGCAGGGTTGTTGTCAAGAACGGGAAATACGCCCACGATTTCGCACCCCTGGACGACGCATGCGACTGCTACGCCTGCAGGAACTTTACCCGGGCATATATCCGCCACCTGTTCAACGCAAAGGAGATTACCGCCGGAAGGCTTGCTTCCATTCATAACCTTCGGTTCCTGATCCATATGATGGAGGAAATCAGGGAGGCAATCGCGAATGACAGATTACTGGATTACCGGAAGGAATTCTATGAACGGTACGACCTGACGAAAAACTTCTGATCCGCGGCAAAGCTGAAAGGGAAACAACCCGGGCGCAATCCGGGAGAAGTTAAAGGGAGGAAAAACATATGAAGATTTTACCTGTCACCGACCCGTCTTTCCAGAACTACGGACAGATCCTTGAAGGCTATGACCTGACAGAGCTGCTGGCGACCCTGGACAAGGTTACGCCATGTCCGGACGGCGTGGATTATGTGCCGGAACAGGCGGAGCTGCAGGCGCTGGCCATTGAAAAGGAACTGCGGAACAACGCTTACGGCGGCATGCCGATCCAGATCGGCTGGTGCAACGGGCATAACACAAAGATGAACTGCCTGGAATACCACAGGGACAGCGAACTGAATGTCGGCACCCAGGATTTCATCCTGCTGCTGGCCAAGCGGGAAGACCTGGTTGACGGCGTGCTGGACGCGGACAAGGTTGCCGCGTATTACTGCCCCGCCGGCGTGATGGTCGAAGTTTACGCCACGACGCTGCACTATGCGCCCTGCAGCGCAAAGAAGGGCCAGGGCTTCAAGGTCGTCATCGTCCTGCCGAAGGGAACCAACCTGGCCAAGCCGGAAATCACCGTGAAGAATCCGGAAGACGAAATCCTCTGGGCCGCCAACAAATGGCTGCTGGCGCATGCGGATTCCTCGGAAGCCGCCCAGGGAGCAAAAGTGCTTATCAAGGGAAAGAATCCCGATATTGCAGACCTGATCTGAACATAAAGGGGAAAAGGGGCACCGCCGTTTTCGGCGGTGCCCCTTCCTGTTCCGGGCATATCAGATTCCGTAGAGTTCGCTGAATTTCTTTTTCAGGTATCCGGTGTAGGCGGCAGGATCCAGCGGGCCGCCCATGGCGGGAAGGAGCAGGTCCTGCGGCTTTTTCAGCATGCCGTACTGGTGGATCCTGTCCGCCAGCCAGGCGGTGACCGGGGAAAGGTCGCCTTTGGCTACAGTGCCCCAGACGTCCACGGTTTTCTCCATTTCGCGGAGCATCTGCACGCCGTAGGCGCTGCCGAGCGCATAGGAGGGGAAATAGCCCATGCCGCCGAAGGACCAGTGGCTGTCCTGCAGGGCGCCGTGCCGGTCGTCAGGTACGTCCACGCCGAGCACCTCTTTATACATGCGGTTCCATTCGCCAGGAATGTCCTTCACGGCGAGGTCGCCCGCAACCATCCGCTTTTCGATCTCATAGCGGATCATGACATGCAGGGAATAGGTGAGCTCATCCGCTTCCGTGCGGATCAGGGACGGCTTGGACAGGTTGATCGCGGAATACAGTTCATCCTCCGATACATCCTTCATCTGGTCCGGGAAGACATCCTGCATGATTTTCAGCAGCGGGGTACAGAAAGCGCGGCTGCGGCCGATCAGGTTTTCATAGAAGCGGGACTGGCTTTCATGGATTCCCATGGTGGCCCCGCCGGCAAGGCAGGTGAACTGCAGGTCGTCGCGGACATCCAGTTCATAGAGGGCGTGGCCGCCTTCGTGGATCACGCTGTACATGCTGGAGAAGGGATCTTCCTCATGATAGTGCGTTGTGATGCGCACATCCCATTTGTTTGTGCTGTCCGTGAAGGGGTGCTCCGTTTCACCAAGCGTGCAGTTCAGCGGATCGAGCCCTTCCATGGCCATCAGCTTTTCTGAAAACCTGCGCTGCTGTGCGACAGGCCAGACCTGCTTCATAAAGGCAGGAAGGGGCTTCTCCCGCGCGGCGACTTCCCGGATCAGCGGGGAAAGCTCCTCCCGAAGCATGCGGAAGAAGGGGTCCAGTGTTTCCATGGACGCACCTTTTTCATATTCGTTCAGCAGCACATCGTACGGGAGCTTATCCGGCCCTTTCAGGGAAGCATAGCGGCGGCTGTAGGCCAGCAGTTTGTCCAGGTATGGGGCGAACATGGCCCAGTCGCTCTTTTCTTTCGCGTCATGCCATACTGCGCCGGATTCATTGATCAGTTCCTGCCAGGCGACGTATTCATCCATGGGCAGGACATGCATGTCGTCGTAGTTTTCCTTCATGATTTCGGCACGGCGGAAGGTGACGGGATCCGCTTCAGCCTGATGCTTCAGGATTGTTTCCAGCACTTCGCCGGTTTCCGGATTCACCAGCTGGCGGTATGCCAGTTCGCTGAGGTAGGCAAGGGCTTTCCCGCGGCCCTTCCAGGAGTTTTTCGGCGCCACGGTTTCCCCGTCCACGCTCAGGATGCTCTGGGCATGGGAAAGGGCATAGGACGCTTTTTCAATTTCGTTCAGTTTTTCAACGGCTTCTTGCAGGGTCATCGTATTCACGCTCCTTCTGCTTTTATTTTATCATACGGTACTTCAAACAGGAAAGAAAAAAATGCTTTACAAAGCAGGGAAGATGTGGTAAGATATCCGCTGTTCGGGGCATTAGCGCAGTTGGTAGCGCACAACACTGGCAGTGTTGGGGTCAGGAGTTCGAATCTCCTATGCTCCACAGATTCTGGAAGCCTTATAAATCAAGGTTTCCAGAATTTTTTTGTCGGCATATTAAAGTGTACCCCATGTCAAGGACAAAATGAGTTTTAGGGCTTTACCATCAGCTGGATATTCCCGTATACTGAAAATGCTTTACCGACAGGGAGGATAGAGCAACGGTGAGGACCGACTTGAGCGCCCTGCCGGGTTTGCGGGGGAGACGATTTAAAGGCGTCTCCTTTTTGCATGGCAATCGCTGTCTTCCCTGGAAACAAAAGCGATAAACCTTAGGGGGCCGGGGGCAAAGCCCCCGGTGTGGAACTTATTTCTTTCGACCGTCCCAATTAATCGGATAAACACCAGTGGTCTCGTACTTGTAGTATTCTCGCGGTGACAGCCTGGCGAGATCCCACTGGTACCGATCATTGTTGTAATACTCCGTCCAATCCGTGATTACCGCCAGGATTTCCTGGTAAGTTGTGCACCCTGAGATATCAATCTCGTCCTTCATGTGACCAAAGAATGATTCCTGTGGTGCATTGTCCCAGCAGTTGGCCCGACGTGACATGGATTGGCGCAGCTCGCTGTCTTTCAGCAGTTGAATAAACTTAATGCTGGTGTAGTGGGAACCCTGGTCCGAATGAATAATAGTTTCCGCTTTGAGCAATTCACCACCATACTCGGCAATCAGCTGATTCACTGTAGCGAGAACGAAATCGACTTCCATCGATTCGCACAACTGCCATGCCAACAGTTCCTTGGTAAAGGCGTCAATAATCGTGGACATGTAGCAGCGTGGTGCTTTGTGGTTAATAATGTAGGTGATATCCGTCAGCAGAATTTTCCGTGGGCCGTAGTTCTCGAATTCCCGGTTGACCAGATTGGGGGCCACATAGTCTGTCCGCATATCCCTTGCAATCTGTCTGTAGGGATTTGGTTTCCGGATCGGACAACGCAGGTTGTACTTCTTCATGAGCCGCCGGATTTTCTTCAGGTTCATGACCACCGGCGGTTTCAGATGAATTAGCCGCATATAAATGCCGCGAGCGCCTTTGCTGTATCCTCTGAACTTATACGCCTCCAGTATCCTGAGGAATTCTTCTCTGTCGTGTTGTTCCCGTTGCTGCCGCAGATCCTCGCTTTCCAGGTAACTGTAGTATCCGGATCGGGAAACGCCGGCTGTTTCGCATAGCCAGGAGAGATTCAGACGGTTGTTGTCCCGCATAGTCATTTCCCGGATAATGGCGTACTTGGCATTTGCCGGAATACTCATTAACCCTTGCCGCCCTGGTGCAAAGACACAATTTTTTTTAGGAATTCAATCTCCTGGTTTTTGTATTCCAGTTGCTGCTCCAAATACGCGATACGTTGAGCAGCGGTCATGTTCTTGGCGTAGTATTCCTTGCAGGTGTTGAGATCGCGGAACCCTTTACCGGCCATTACTTCAGCCTTTAGCATACCCTTAAATCCGGAGACTCTTCCGCTACCAAGAAGATTCGGATCAATTCCCAGTTCCCGGAAGATATCCGGTGGCTTCATACCATTCTGCAACCGATCCCAGAAAGATGACTTGAATGAGGCGGAAAAATGAATAATATCCTCTGTTACTTCCAGAACGTATGGATTTGCTTTCAGGATCGCCATCTCTTCCGGTGTGAACTTCTTGTTGGCCATGTTCTTTCCTCCAATTCATTGAATTGATTGTAATACACAGCTGAATTGGAGGCAAACTCTTTGTCCGAAGATTGGGGTTTCCGGTGATAACACCTGTCCGAAAACCAGGGATCCTCTGATTTCGTTGAAAACCCGTTTCCTCCGCTGACCTTACCGGTTTTGATTACCTCGCCTCATCTCCCATTTTGTCATTTCAGGTGTTTCTTGAAACTCGTTGTACGATTTTATGGACTCTTGCTTAAATTCGTTGTACGAATCTCAGGATAATCGCCTATCGGCCAGTCGGATTTCTCAAAACCCCAACTGTCCGATTTACAGGGTACAGTTTACCGGCTCTTCAAAATTCAATCGACCTTTTCCATTTTCATAAAAGGCAGAAACCCCAAAGTCAGCCTGTGCTTCTCCGGGACGGTGAATCAATGGAATGTAAGAATCTGTTTTCTTCAGCTTCAACTCCTTTTTCTTCTCGGACACATATTTCGCAGTCAGACGGTAACTGCAGTTATACCCGGGAACTTCCTTCGTCAATCGGTCGTGGACCCGCCATGCTGTGTGCCGCTGCTTTCTGGGTGTCTTCTTGTTGGCGTCGCTTGTCAGCCAGCTATCAATCAGCGGTTTGTAGGGATCGAGCTTTGATTCATGAGAAATCTCGCTTTCCGGTACTGGAGCAGGCGGACTGAAATCCTCCTGGTCAACGTATTTCCTGACCGTACGCCAATCGCAGTTCAGCTTTTTAGCGATATCGGTCAGGCTGAGACCTTGATTGTAGTAAAGGTCTCTGATAGTATGAACCTGATCCATTGTGAACATTCTCCTTCCTCCTTGTAGTGTGGTTAGGCTCACACACAAGGATAGTGATTAAGGGGTTTGTCCGCAATGGATCGCGCCGCTTCCCGGGCCCCCGGTACCGGGGGCCCGGGAAGCCCCTGCATGCGCTCTGCAGAAACCTACAAAATGTAGTTGCAACAACCTACATTTTTGGTTTGCAACTTCCTACATTTTCATTATGCAACATTCAGGCGAGACGGCGAACTGAATAAAATGCCTATGAAGAGTGCGTGAGGGACAAGCCCTGTGACCGCACGACAACCTGCCCCAGGGGTAAGGTGCCAAAGCTTGACCGATAGGATGATATGATACGGCAATCCTGTCGGAACGATGGGATTGCTTTTTTATGCTTCTTCTTGGCAAACTGAGAAAGGTTGGGATGATATGGTTAGCAAGAAAGAAGCAGCAGAGAAGATCTGGCAGCAGTTGAATGAGAAGATGACCCCTGGGCAAAGGAGAAGCCTGCAGAAACTGAATGATGCTTTTGATGCTTACAAAGGAGATTTGAGCCGGGGTCATGATTTTGATCTAAAAGTATCGCTTGTACTGGCGGCAATGGACGGGGTCCTGGGATTTGTACCAGTTAAAGCAATGACAAAGACGAATACTGTGCTGGGCTTTGGAAAAACCGGGAATGGCCAGTACTGGTATGTGCTTTGCACTTCGCCGGAGGAAGCAGCGCTTTGCCCCGAAGAGATCCTGACATGTATGAAACTTGAGACAATTGTTGTAAAGGCAATCCAGGATAAGGAATTTGCAGGGCTGTGGCTGAATCCGTACGGCGGACATAAGTGCTCCATTTCCCGGGAGGATTTGGCGCTGTATAGCGCAATGGCGGAGTTTGGCGTGCTCGATAACAGTTTCCATGAATCAGTTTGTGATACTGGCAGCGCTGAAACGGAAGTAGGCAAACCGAAAAGGTTCGGGGATGGCAGGTATGCCGGTTCAGCCTGTGTTATGGTTTATGAACAGGGAATCGGGAATTCTCAGCATCCGTTCTGGACCTGGCTGCGCGAAGAGGGATTCCATTCCTGGGGAGTTCATGGAAATTATGGAATGAATTGGGTGTTTATCAATCTGAATTCCATGGAATATGCGCCGGGAATGCCGGGAATCAGGCTTGCTTCTCCGATACGTGAACATGCGATCACGATGGAAGAGTTTAAAACAATCTGGCAGATTTATCGGAAATATGACGGTCTCGGACCGCTGGTCATGCCTGAACAGTAGAAAACAGGGATTGAATACAAAAAACATATGTCGCCGGACAAGTGACCTGCTTTCATTCGCTTTGCTGTATGATGGTTGCATGGGGGAAAAAAGATGGACGAAGAGAATAAATGCATTGAATTTCTGAAGAAAAAATAACGACGAATAATGAGCTGACGGGGAGGCATGACATATGAAACTGGAAAAGTATTGCAGCGCTGTGATCTATTCAATGAAGTTCGGTGAACCGAGGTTTCTGGTGGAACGGGATTAAATGATTACGCATGTGATGTCGTCCGGCTGAATGCGGAACGGTACCTGGGCGTTGAGAAGCTGCTGAAGTAATCGGAAGGCAGATAAAACAAGGAGTTTTTTTCATGTTTTTTGGGAACGACGGTAAGGCCTTTTTTGTTCAATTAGTCCTTTGTTTATATACAATTTGGATGAAGTTCAGAATGAGTGAATTTGAAGTTTCTTTTCCATAGTCAGCAGAAAAACCGGGAACAAAAGCAATTGGTTTCAACGTTCTTATGATGAAGCAAATTGCAAGGAGAATGCCGATGAAGAAAAACAGATGGTTATCATTGCTGATAGGATTCATTCTGATGATTGGCTGTGCGTGCTCCTCATATGCTGATGAACAGCTTCCTGAAGAAATCCTGAATGCATTGTCAGGCAAGGAGATCACCCATTCGGCTTTCTGGAATGGCCCCGGCAGTACCTGGTTTGTTGTGATCCGCACACCTGATGAAACAAACATCCTGCTGTGTTTTGAGCTGCGTGGCAGCGGCTGGGTTCAAAGCTTCCATACCAGCGCTGCTGTACCGCAGGGAAATATCGGTATTGCAAGGATCTTTATTACAGATAAAGTCCAGGACTTTACTTATAACCGCACCTGGCCGGGCCCTGTTCTGCTGATCCTGACGGATGATGGAAGCTATACAAGCTACCAGCGTTCCGATTCCGGGCAATGGAATCTTCTGAAAGTGTTCTATCAGAATGAACAGGTTTATCTGGATTTTGACGATGAATCCATTATTTATCGTACCCCGATTGACCAGGATCACAATAAATTCGAGACAGTTTACGGAAACTTTGAGCGTGATCTGCGTAGAATCGACCTGAATGACATTCCAAGAACACCGGCACAGGCAAAAACAGTAATTGATGAAATGCAAAATGCTGCTAAAGGAAAAGACGGAGACACAACCGTAAAAATTGAGGACATCGTATACTACAACACGAAAAAGGCCATTCCGGTTGAACCTGACGAGAGTGTTATTGTAAATGAGGAACTGCCTTTGGAAGGGAGTATCACGGACGAAAAAATCACTGCTTATGCGTTCCTGAATGATGAAGAATCAGGCGATATTCTGGTGTGCCTTATTGACGGGGAGTGGTATCTGTTTATAGCTACTGATCGAGCAGGACAGCCTTGAGTTTCCACCCGATATGCTGGGATATCTGGTGAACGACGGTCTTTTCAACTGGGTACAAAAAAAGCTTGCGGATTCCAGCAAGCTTAGAAAAACTGAATATTTCAACCAGATGAGATGCTGCGTTTTTTACGCATCATTTTTGGATAATGGAAGATGCCGGATACCGGATGTATCGGAGCATGCCATATATGTTTGCTTTTCGCTGCAAAGGGGGCGTTTGAACACGAGAATTCCTGAAATGAAGATTCCGGGCTGGTTTGAAAAGGTGGATTCGATGCCGGATGATCCGCCGTATTCCGGGGCCTATTGCTTCGGGTCGTCCGGGGCGGGATGCTTTGCACTGGTTTATCCGATTCCGGCGGATCAGGCGATGCCCTATGAGAATCCGCTGGCGGTGATCGACGGGATTCACCGGGCACTGGGGGATGACCAGGGGCTGATTGAAGTGGAAAGGGGAGTTACTCCTGCCGGCCGCAGATATCTTTATTCGATCGTCAAAACGCTGCGGAAGCCGGGCAGTGTCCAGTACTGCCTCAGAGTGAACATCGAGTATCCGGAATGCGCTATGCAGGTAATGGGCTTCTTTGAGGAAATGGGCACAACAGGCGTTCGGGATTCCATGGTGTATATTCTGCTGAGCCGGCACGGGGTTGTGAAAACAACAGAAGAAGGCCTGGAAGGATGGGGTGCAGATCCGTATGATCCGTTCTATACCCATGGCGTACTGATGAACTGTGCCGAAAAGAAGGAATTTGATGCACAGTTTCCTCAGCATCCGCTGTCCGAGCTGCGGAGGTTTGCGGTGAAGCTGGTGGAATTGAACTGAGGGGTGAAAAATGAATGATGATGCAGCCATCCGATTATGCGGCGGGCTGCGTATGTTGAAACTGGATGTATAAGAAGCGTAATAACCAATCCTATTTTGCGATGTGCACTGTGTATTTTGATTCCTTTATGCTGTAGGATAAAAGCGGAAAGGAAGAAGCACTGCCGACAGGCAGGAGCTGGAGGAAAGGGAAGAAAATGGGAAGCCTGTTATTGCTGGTCATCATCATCTTTCTTGCGGCAAACGGTGACTATACGCTGCTTTATCTGACTGGCGGCGCGTTTGCCGTGGCTGTGATCGGTTCGCTGTTTCCCGGAAACAGGAAGAAAACGGAAGAACGGCCGCGCACGAAGATCAGCCATCCGCATTACATCGATCCGGATGATTATGAGTGTACGATCTGCGGCAAAAGGTTCAGGAAGAACCTGGATGCATGCCCCAACTGCGGGGTGCGCTTCAACCGGACAGTAACGGACTGGGAAGAATTTGACGATGAAGAAGAATTGGACTACATGATCTATGGAGACTGACGGACCGCAGTGCGGAGCCGGATTTGGAAGGTGAAGTTACTCCAACACCAAAACATGAATTTGAATTGCGAAACGAGCAAACTGAGGCAAATTTTAGAAAATTGGGAAATTGTGATAAAATAAATCGTCACCTGGTTAGGGCGCTGCGTATGAATAGGTGTCCTGAGTGAAACACCTGGGCAGAAGACAAAGGATGCTTCCATCGTTGCCAGGATCGATTACGGCAAAACGTCGTTTATCATCGCGGGGGATGCGGAAGACTGGTCCGAGTATATGATGATCGATTCCGGCATGGACCTGGATGCGGATGTCCTGCGCGTGGCCCATCACGGGAGCAGGACGGCATGCACTTCGGAATTCCTCCGGGAGGTTACTCCGGAATGTGCAGTAATTTCTGTCGGAAAGGATAACGGATACGACCATCCGCACAGGAGCGTGCTGGAGAAGCTTGCAGCGGGCGGCAGCAAGGTGCTGCGAACCGATGAACAGGGAACGATTGTCATGAGCAGCGACGGGGTGCATATTGCTGTGAATCGGTGATGCTTTTTGGCATGAATGATGATACAATACAAAAAAAATGGTTTCGGAGGCGCCCATGAAGAAACATACTGCTTTGCTGCTCGCGATAGCTTTGCTTCTCCTGATATCCCCGGTAAAAGCTGAACCCAAAACCCTTGAATTGCCTTCTGCTTACCAGAATGCAATCGTCGAAGCGGAAGCTTCAGAAGCTTCCTCCTTCGTAAAAACGAGCTATTATGCCTATCTGGCCGCCCTGAATCTTTCATTCGAATATCCGGAACTGGAGATCAGCGTTGAAGGGGATATCATGATGGGAATGATCGATCAGGAAGACTACACGTATATTGTGTTTTTTATGCCGCTTCCAAAGGCTTCAGAAGAAGAAACCAGACGATATACCTGCCTGATTTACCTGGTTGAGGGGAATGTGCTGTTTTACGACAATGAAGAGACCTGCAACAGGGGTGAAGCACTTTCTGTATTTCAAAGTGCCTCCTCGCTCAGAATCGATCTGCTGTCACCCGACCGTATGGAAGGCCTCCGGCTTCTCGATGAATATATCGACCGTACGTGGGGAACAGAAAAGCGCAGTGACCTCGAATCCTTCCTGAAAGGCAACAGGACGGATGTTCAATAAAATC